>Ga0222712_10001949_pt1 | contig 24546 bp, 38 predicted proteins | sample C33_657DmetaG_FD_165043 | JGI IMG/M metagenome (GOLD analysis project Ga0222712, IMG submission 165043) | Estuarine water microbial communities from San Francisco Bay, California, United States - C33_657D | ecosystem: Environmental > Aquatic > Marine > Unclassified | place: USA: California... | reverse complement strand
TGGACAGCACTCTGAAGAACCTGAACCGGCAGGATATGTGGGACAAGGCTTTCCTTGTCGCCATGCAGGGGCTGCTATCTAACGCACCATCGACGCCTGCTCTTATGGCTGCATCGGCTGCCCAGTATGCCGACGCCATGGTGACTGAATGGGAGAAGCGCAGATGAGCAAGTTGCCTGATGAGCTGCGCGAGTGGTCAGAAGGCGATGCTTATCTTGCACCTCGAAAGACGAAGCGGATGTTGGATGAAGCCGCCGACCGCATTGAGCAACTGGAGTTGGCGCTGCGGTGGATTGCTGCCATGACGCCTGACCCTGAGTTTGGCACGCCTCCGACTGAGGTTGCCGTAGCCGTAGCCCGCAATGCGCTGGAGGGAAGAGATGATTAGCAAAGACAAACAATACCGCACCCGCAGTGGCTATGAGGTTCGCATCTATGCGACTGATGGAACTTACCCCAATGTTGTGCATGGAGCATATCTTGGCGAACACGGTTGGGCGGCTTGCCTTTGGCTTAATTCGGGGTCAGCCAAAGAAGGGTATCTCAGATCATACGACCTCGTTGAAATAAAACCGCGCCAAAAAATGATGACTGACCATCTTGTGACGCGGCTTCGTGATGAAGCGGAAGAAAAGTATTTCACCCACCCCAGTAACCTTCTTCGTGCCGCCGCCGACCGCATTGAGCAACTGGAGGCGGCGCTGCGGAAGATAAACAATCGGCTTAACGACAAGGACAGTTGGCTCGCGCAGTCGATTGATGCCCGCGAAATAGCAGAAGCCGCTATGAAGGGGAACAACGGTGGACAAGATCGCCAATCTGATTGATGTGCCAGCATATATAGACGAGACTGGAAAGAAATATGGTCAACTGCATGTCATTCGCTACGTGTCATCGGCGCAGGAAGGTCGCAGGCGTAACGCGATGTTTGAGTGCATCTGCGACTGCGGCGAGATCATATTGGTCAGAGGTCAGAAGCTGAGAAACGGTGGCGTGACGATGTGTCAAGCCTGTTACGCTAAGAGCAAGGGGGCATAGATGGAAAGCTGTTTGAGTTGCAAGTACACCACCGGGAAAGACGGCGGATCGTTGTCATGCCAACGGTATCCGCAGCAGTTGCGTGTCGCCCGCTCTTATTGGTGCGGCGAGTACAAATCCGATCCCAACTACACGATCCCTGCAAAACGGTCGAAGGAGCGGCTAACTGCCAAGCCATACGGCCATTCAGAGGGTGGAACCCTCGATGTCTAGTGTCACGCAGATCAAGAAACTCATCGAGGCAGAACGTATGCGTCGCGGCCTGTCGCAGCGGGAATTGTGCAAGCTGGCTGGAGTTTCGTCTGCTACCTACGGTTCCTTCTTGAACAAACGAAGCAGCGGGAACATCGTGACCCTGCTGGCGTTCTGCGATGCTCTTGGGATCGAAATAGAACTGAGGGTCACATGATCCTCGCCATTGACCCGGGAGCCTCTGGCGCGCTGGCTTTCTACAACCCAGAGGCCGGGACGTTGGAGATCATCGACACGCCTGTGGTGCAGGTGAAACGGGGAACTAAGACGAAGACAGAGATCAGCCCGCAGATGATGAGCGCGATCATCAGAGCCCGGGAGCCAAAGATCGCCATACTGGAACTAGTCGGCGCGATGCCCGGGCAAGGCGTGTCTTCGATGTTCCAGTTTGGACGCGGCGTCGGTATGTACGAGGGCGCGCTGGCTGCCTTGCAAGTGCCTGTCACCTACATCACACCGCAGGGATGGCAGAAGGCGGTCAACGCACGATCTGGGAAGGATGGGAATAGGCAGCGCGCCGCCGAACTGTTCCCTGCATATGCTCACCTGTTCGCCCGCAAGAAGGACGACGGGAGAGCAGATGCCGCGCTGATGGCGTGGTGGGCTGCGACGAGATGAGGAGAGAGAAATGGGGCAGAAGACGGAAGTTTACGACAAGGAAAAGGTAGAAAAGATCGCACAGAAAATATCTGATGCGCTGGTTGGGCAGGATCGCAAATATATAGTTTCGGCGTTAGGTGCGATGCTGATGTACGAAATAGTAGATGTCTCTAAAGACAAGGAAGCGGCTGTTTGGCTGGCCGATTGGGTGACGAAAAAGCTACATGCTGGCATTGATGCGTCGTTCCAAGAAGAAAAAATAAGGATGTAGATATGAGCAGCGACGAGAAGTTGAATAAACTTGCATACGAGATCATGGAAATCCTCGAACCGCATGGGCCGAGAGATGCGCTTGAGGCGATGACTGTGGCTTTGGGAAGTGTGATTATTTGCTCTGTGAAATCACAGTTGGACGCCATTAACGTGATGAAAGAAATCGTTGATACCGTGATGCACACTATTGAGGAATATGAACACCACACACCATGCCACTGGGAACACGAAAACTAAGCATACAATCTGGATGAGGGACATATGCAAAACGATTACTTCAGCCTTGAGGCGTTGTCCGCCTCTGGCGCAAAGGAACTCCTTCGCTCACCTGCACACTATCGCTACTGGAAGGACAATCCAAAAGAGCCCACTGCCGCAATGGTTTTCGGCACACTGGTTCATGCGCTGATCCTAGAGCCACATCGCAGCATCTATGACGTGGTGTCCATCAAGCAGCTGAACTGGACAACGAAGGAAGGCAAGGCAGAACGCGAAGGCCTACAGAAGCTCGGACTTCCTATTGTTAGCCAGCAGGATGCCGACAGAGCCATGCGCGTCCGTGATGTCGTTCTTAACCATGAGCAGGCAAAAGAACTGCTCGATGGTGCATCATGCGAGAAGAACTACCAGTGGCAGGGCTACACGCCAAAGGTCGCCTGCAAGGCTGGCGTCGATGCCGTTGGTCCAGCAGGCATCATTGACGTGAAGACAACCATCGACGCATCGCCAGAAGGGTTCGCTAGACGCGTGCGAAGCCTCAACTACCATCTGCAAGCCGCTCACTACATCGACGGAGTGTCGCATGTCGATGGAGTTATGCACAGCTTCACGTTCATCGCTGTCGAGACATCGCCACCATATGCAGTGGCTTGCTACCAGTTGGACCGCAATGCCTTGTCGGCTGGTCATGCTGCGATGGATCGTCTTGCATTAGTTTACGCACGCTGCCTTGCTTCTGGCGAGTGGCCTGCGTATCCGTCGAGGTCCACTGTTCTCTCGATCCCAAACATCAATGAGATGGATGGCGTCGTTGTAGAAGCAGAGGACTTCTAACCTAGCCGTCGGGGGGACGGCAAACCCTGTAAACGTGAAAACGAGGAAAACATGGAAAACGCAAACACACGCATGGTCATCCGCAATGTTCGCCTGACCTACATGCACATACTTGAGCCGCGTGCTGCCGCTGAAGGCGCGGAGCCGAAGTACAGCCTGACGATGCTTATCCGCAAGGATGACAAGGAAAACATCGACGCCATCAAAGCTGCAATCAAAGCGGCCATCGTTAAGAAGTTTGGCGAGAAGCCTCCGAAGGGTCTGCGTAACCCGTTGCGCGATGGCGACGAGATTGACGAGGAGAGCGGTGAGCGGATGAAGGGCGGCGAGTTCGAAGGCTGCTTCTATCTCAGCGCGTCGAACAAGAAGTTGATCCGCCCTGTCGTCGGCAAGGCGAAGTCGCCCGCAACCGCAGATCATCTGATCAACGGGTATTACGGCTGCGTCGGCGTCAACTTCTATGGGTACGACGCGGCTGGGAACCGTGGCGTGGCTGCCGGTCTGAATGATCTCTGGATTACGAAGAAGGGTGACGTGCTGGCAGGTGCTGGGATCGACTGGGGCAACGTGGAGGCCGAGGACTTCGGCTCCGTGTCGCTCGGTGGCACGGATGACGATGAGGACGTGTTCAAGTGATCTAAAGAAAGACCCCGGCAGTGATCTGGGAAACTGCCGGGGTCAATGGTCGGGGGGACCAATGTCGCACTCAAGCACGGGATGAGGAGACATGCCGAGCGACAAGCAACAGAATAACACGGCCTCCATGTTCAGCCAAAATCGCCAAGAAGCACTGTTCGACGCCTTCGATGAATATCTTGAGCGTGTCCAGCTGTATGCCGGGATCGCCCGAGACTACGGATACGGGGCTGACCTGACCGGCATGGTCCACGCGATCAAGAAGGCCAAGGCGTACCTGAAGGCAGCCAACGACGAGCTGGCCGAGATCATTGCGGAGCGGGTTGAGGATGCCGGGGCGACCAAGGTGGTCGAGGCTGCCCAGAAGACCGCCGCCAAGCGCAGCGCAGAAGACAAGGAATGGTGGGAGCAATGAGCGGCGGGACGCTGGACGACTGGTTCGATGAGGACAGCACAGATCAGCTGCTGGAGCAGGCGACCAAGCTCATCGAGGCCAAGAAGGTCGACGGTAAGGATGGCGGCGAGGCCGTCTGGTCCACAGAGGAGGACGGGTCAGAGAAGGCTGTCGTGCTGGCCGACGCATGGGAGAAGGGGCTGATCCGTGACGCCAAAGGCCACGCCTTGTTCAACCAGTACAACGTGGCGCACACGCTGCGCGCCTGTCCCGAGTGGGATGGGGTGTTTGCGTTCAACGAGTTCACTGGCCGCAAGATGGTCCTGTCGCCGATCCCGGGGTCAAGGACGCCAAAGAAGCATTTTCACGTCCGTGAACTGGCTGATAGCGACATCTTAACCGCGACCGCATGGTTCAATCGGAACAGGTTTCCGCGTGCCTATAAATCCGTCGTGGCCGACGCCATAGACGAGGTGATCCTTGAATACAGGTTCAACCCGATCCGCGACTACCTCGATGCCGCTGCCTCAAACTGGGACGGCAAACCCAGAATGAGCAGCTGGCTGGAGACCTATTGCGGCGTGCAGCCGGGTGATCCGCTGGAGCAGCAGTATGTGCAGGAGGTGGCTGCCAAGTGGCTCATTAGCGCCATTGCGCGCGTCATGGAGCCCGGGTGCAAGGCTGACGGGGTTCTGATCCTAGAGGGCGTCCAAGGGGCCGGGAAAAGCACGGCTGCGAAGGTGCTGGCGGGTGCCGAGTTCTTCGGGGACAACCTGCCTCCAATGCACACCCGCGAAGCCTCAAGCTACGTCAGAGGCCGCTGGATCATTGAGTTGGCCGAGTTGGCGAACGTATCAAAGGCTGAAGTGGAGATCGTGAAGGCGTTCATCAGCCGCACTGAGGAGCGTTTCCGTCCTGCATACGGTCGCAATGAAGTAACTTATCCTAGACAGTGCGTGTTCATCGGGTCCACGAACCGCACAGACTACCTGCGAGACGACACCGGCAACCGAAGGTTCTGGCCTGTCGCCATCGACAAAGTAGACACGGTTGCGCTGGCTAGAGATCGTGACCAGCTGTGGGGCGAAGCAGTGGTCGCCTATCGTGCCGGGGCTACATGGTGGCTCTCTGAGGCCGTGGAGAAGATCGCACAGCAGGAGCAGAAGGACAGGCTGCTGGAAGACCCGTGGCAAGCCAGCGTGCTGGAGAAGGTCGCTAACAAGGCAGAGGTCTGCGTCCCAGAAATACTGGCCGACATGCTCATCGAAACAGGCCGACGCGACCGAGCCATGAGCAATCGGATCGTGTCCATCCTGATGCAAAACGGATGGGTCAGGGCTGGCAAGTTCGCCACTGGATCATGGGCTGGACAGAGCAAGTATGTGCCAAGGAAGCAGATGGCGCAGGCAGCGCAGGTGGCCGCGCAAGAAAAAACTCAGGCTGAGTTAGAGCCTGAGTTGAACATGGAGAAGGATTTGTTCTGAGGATTAAGCGATGCGCCAGACGTGGAGCAGGCCGGTGTCTTTGTCCATTCTGGTTATGAACTTCTTACCAGATTTAATGGAGTACTGAGATAGCATCGCCCGAAGGCTGCTGATCGTGAGGATGGAAACAGAGCGATCAATGGCAGTATGGTCGCCAACTTCCATTTGCTCAAACGGGTAGTCATTCCACCGTTGTATTCCTTTTCCAGACTTCGGTGGAGGTTTCCTATCTATTTTGAATTTCATCTGTTACTCCTGCTTTTTTGGCGTAATCACTTTAAGCATTTATATCACTTAATCAAGTGGGATGGCTTTTACGTGTATCGCATATGGGCGTGCTTTAATTGAGCGTGACTTTAGATAGTGGTGGCTGGATAGCTGGGTGTCCGAGACATCAGGGGAGAAAATGAAACGTGTCTGGATAGTGGATAATAATAGAGCTGTCTCAGACGATTTATATAATATACTGAATATACTACATTCACGGACACTATGTCTCAGGGTGGTCGCTATCAAGAGTATATGGCAATACACACTTACGCATCGCAATAGTCATTCTGGAAACTACTATCCAGTGTCTAAGGCGCAGGTTTAGATGAGGAAAATGAGGACATGACCAAGGTTAGAACCGCGATGGCAGATGCGCTCGTCAATCCTGTGGCGAGCGATACGGAGGCCGCATGGAGAGCCGCTGTTCAGTTCGCTGACGAGGCTGCGCTGCGGATCGAAGGACGCTGGGGCATCGGCAGGCTGGAGCGGTTGGTCCCGCCAGAACTGGCTGCCAAGTTTGCGATGGCGCAGCGGCAGTTGGATGAGGCTATCAGCCGGGGCGACCCGAAGCTGGCCGCACAGAAGTCAGCGTCACTGGCAAAGGGATGGGAAGCATTGGACAAGGCTGCCCGGGATGCAGGCCATCGGCCAGAGGATGCGGGCAACGTCTGGTTCCAGTCTAGCGAGGACGGCAAGCGCAAATACTGCTTCGTCGCCCGGGCAAGCGAAGGTTCAGCTTTGGCGCGCAGGTTCACGGATCACATCGTTGTCTCGTTCGAGGAGGTCATCAGGCTCATGGAGACAACGGAAGCCGGGGCAGCAGTGTCGGCAGTTAAACAGGTGTTTCCCGGGGCTACGCTGGCCGCTGGCCGCATTCCGAAGGGTGGAGACGAAATACCTTTTTGACAAAGAGACGCGGCTATACGATGCTCACAGTGGCCTTTGTGGCGATGAGGAATAAAAACCTAGATGACTGATGCAAAAGATGGATCAATCCGGGTGTTGGAACCTGTTCCAGTTATCAGGGATGAGAAGGGACGGGTAAAGGGCGGCCATCTCAGCCCGTATCCGGGCATCCCGAAGCGGCAGGCGATGATGATGGCTCGCCTCGACAAGATGACACCGCAAGCCATTGCCAACCTTGAGCGCTTGATGACCTGTGGAAACCCGGCAGTCGAGCTGGGGGCCACAAAGGAAATCCTCGACAGGACGCTGGGCAAAGTGCGCCAGAAGGTCGATCTGTCAGTGACAGACACGGCGCAGGCGCACCTTGCTGCCTTGGTTGAACTGAACGAGCGCGCCAAGCAGCGCCAGCAGCAGGTGGCAGCTGGCGACGATGCAAAAGATGTGACCCCTAATCAATTGGTGCCAACGATCATTGATGCAGATGTGATAGGCGAACCTGATGATGTTCCATAATGCACCTTATGCGAACGAGCTTGGCTGCAATAGGAACGCCTGCGTAACGGTTGCCTATGTCGCCTTGGATGCCTGTGACTTGGCTATAGACCCCCCCCGGCACCCCCTCCCCCCGGGGGCGGCTGCTGCGGCAGCACCCTGTCCTCAAAATTATAAAGTTTGACCGATGACAGTCCAGCCCAAGGAACAATTCCTCGACTTCGTGACGGCCTACGGCGGCGACCCTGTTGGCTTTGTCGTCGATGTCCTTGGGGCGAACCCGTCATCTTGGCAGCGTCAGTTTCTGGAAGCAGTGGCTCGTGGTGAGCGTCGGATCACGGTGAGAGCGGGCCACGGCGTCGGCAAGTCCACGGCGTGTTCATGGGCTCTCATCTGGCACATGGTCACGCGGTATCCGCAGAAGGCTGTGGTCACGGCTCCCACGGCAGCCCAGCTGTTTGATGCACTGTTCGCTGAACTGAAGGCATGGATCAACAAGCTGCCTCCGATCCTGCGTGACAGCTTTGAGGTGTTTTCGGATAAAGTTGCGTTCAAGGCGGCACCTGAAAGCAGTTTCATCAGCGCCAGAACAAGCTCCGCAGAACGCCCGGAGGCATTGGCCGGTGTTCACTCTGAACACGTTCTCCTCGTTGTCGATGAGGCCAGCGCAGTCCCGGAGGCGGTGTTCGAGGCTGCCGCTGGCTCGATGTCAGGCCATTCGGCTACCACGATCCTGATCTCCAACCCGACGCGCAACAGTGGGCTGTTTTACAAGACGCATCATCAGCTGGCGTCTGACTGGTTCCGGCTGCATGTGTCGTGCATCGGCAACCCGCTGGTGACGGAGGACTTCGTTCGTCAGATCGCGGCGACCTATGGCGAGGACAGCAATGCATACCGCATCCGTGTTCTCGGCGAGTTTGCCATTGCGGATGATGACACGCTGATCGCGGCTGAACTGGTGGATGCTGCGATAGATCGAGATGTGACCGTTGGCGACGATGAGCCGATGATCTACGGCCTCGACGTTGCGCGGTTTGGAACGGACAGGACGGCCTTATGCAAACGGCGTGGCCCTGTTGTCGAGGAGATCAGGTCGTGGGGCGGACTTGATCTGATGCAGACGGTCGGCATGGTTGTGAATGAGGCCAAGTTGGACAGGCCAGTGGAAATCTGTGTTGACACGATTGGTCTGGGATCGGGTGTTGCGGATCGCCTGCGGGAGCAGGGGTTCAACGTGAAGGATGTGAACGTGGCTGAGAGTTCGGCCATGAACCCGAACGCCAACAAGCTGCGTGATGAACTGTGGCTGGCTGCGAAGGACTGGCTGGCGACGAGGGCAGTAAAGCTGCCGAAGGACGAACTGCTTCGCATGGAACTGGTGGCTCCGAGATACAATTTTACGAGTTCAGGTAAACTTGTGGTAGAAAGTAAGGACAGCATGAGAAAACGCGGGCAGCGTTCGCCTGACTTGGCTGACGCCCTGTGTCTCACGTTTGCGGGGAATGCTGCGATGGTCGGTGGCCGGGTATCAATGTGGGTTTCCGGCAAGCCGCTCCGCAGGTCGATCAGGGGCGTTGTGTGATGGCAGGCTTGCTGGACTTTCTGACCGATGATGAGCGTGCTGCCCAGCAGCGTGCGTTGCAGGCATATACTGGTCAGGTTGGTCAGCAGCAGGCTCGGCAGGAAGTCTGGGATGCCTTGGGGCAGACGCTGCCCGCGCAGCTGATTAAGTCGATCTATCAGGCGGCGCGTCTTCCCGGCGACGTGTATCAGGGCAAGATTGATCCACGATCCGATGAGGCCATCAGCCGTGCGGCTGACTTTGCTGGCGCGGCGATCACCGGCTCCATGCCGTTTGCTGTCCGTGGCGCTTTGGGGTCTGGCGGCGGCAAGATGGTGCAGCCAGAAGGGTTCACTGTTTATCACGGCTCCCCGCACAACTTTGATCGCTTCGAAATGAGCAAGATCGGGACAGGAGAAGGCGCGCAGGCTTATGGTCGCGGGTTATATTTTGCGGAAAACGAGAATGTAGCGCGGTCTTATAGAGATGCGCTGTCACAGAGTAGCCCAGAGGTTGCATATAAAGGGAACCCGCTTCCTGTGTATACAGGAAGGCCAATGGATGCCTCTGGGCTCAAACCTGAAGATTATTATGCGTCTGTCTTCGGATCAAAAGAAGACCCAGCATCAGCCATGAAGGCTCATATTCAATATTTAGAAAGTCAGAAAAGAATGATCCCACTTAGGGACGAACTTCCGCCGTCAGTAAAGGAGCGAGCGATAAAAGGGATTGACGAGCAAATTGCTGATATTCAGGCGGTCGATCCGACGAAAATTGAGAAGTTAAAGAAAGGCCACATGTATGAGGCACGCATTAGGGCTGAAAAAGAAAACTTTTTAGATTGGGACAAGCCGTTTGACCAACAGTCAGAGGCCGTAAAAGATATGCTTAGAAGGTTGCCAAAAGAAACCTTGGATAATCTGAAAGGATCATTGCCTGCTGCACTTAGTGGTGCGGACCAATACGCGGCGTCAAAAGTTGCAACAGGCGAACGCATTATGAAGGAATTGATAGACGCAGAAGCAAGAGCAAGAAATCTTCCAACTCTTTACGAGACGCCGAAAGGCAAGGTTGTGCTTGATGCTGCTGAAGGCGCTCGTGAGACGTTAAATAAACTTGGGATACCCGGTGTGCGGTATTTGGACAGAGGTAGCAGAGGTCAGGGTGATGGGGACAGAAACTATGTCGTTTTCGACGACAACTTAATCGAGATCTTGAGAAAATACGGTCTTGTCGGCCTTCTTGGAGGCGGCGCTGTCGCGGCAGGTGCTAATGCTCCCAAACCCATCAAACGCGAAGACATCGAACGGGGGCTCCTCTGATGGCTAAATCTCCCGCATGGCAGCGCGCCGAAGGCAAGAACCCCAAGGGCGGACTGAACGCCAAGGGCCGCGCGTCTGCGAAGGCTGCGGGTATGAACCTGAAGCCTCCTGTAAAGTCTGGCGACAATCCGCGTCGTGCGTCATTCTTGGCTCGCATGGGCAACATGCCGGGGCCGGAGCGCGATGACAAAGGAGAGCCGACACGTTTACTTCTATCGTTGCAAGCGTGGGGTGCCAGTTCTAAGGCGGATGCCAAGGCCAAGGCCAAAGCTATCTCCGCGCGAAATAAGGGAAAGGGAGGCAAGTGAAAAAGCCTGTCTGGAAAACGAAAGACCCGACGAAGGGCGACAAGAAGCTGACGCCGAAGCAGAAGGCGTCTGCGAAGGCGATGGCGAAGGCTGCCGGTCGCCCTTATCCTAATCTGATCGACAACATGCGCGCAGGGCGCAAGAAGAAGTAGGAGTGAAGCATGGCTAGTTTTCTTGCGAATGGGCGCACTTGGGGTGACGCTGTTGCCATCACCAAGTCTGACACTGAAACCAACGTCTTCTCTGGCATCTATGTTGGCGGCGCGGGCAACGTAACCGTTGTGACCGAGGAAGGCACGACCGTCACGTTCACGGCTCCTCCTGTCGGAACGATCCTTCCGATCCGCACGCAGAAGGTGACGGCTGCTACGACAGCTACCCTTCTCGTCGGCTTCAAGTGAGGACTGGTCATGGATGAAGAAATGATGGAAGGCGGCGAGGGCGGCGATGCTTGCCCTGCTGCCACTGGCGACCTCACGCTGAACCTGAAGAACAGGGGAAAGGCCATCGACAAGGCTGACTATGGCCCGATGGACCCGAACCTGCCGAACCGTGACTACTGGCAGCGCATGGCGAACCGTTGGGACGAGACGCCTGAGAACGCCAAGAAGATGCGCTGCGGCAACTGCGCTGCGTTCAACCAGACCGCCAAGATGCTCAAGTGCATCGAGGACGGCCTGTCGCCTGATCGTATGCAGGACGCGATGGAGGTCGTGGACGCAGGCGACCTTGGCTTCTGTGAAATCTTCGACTTCAAGTGCGCCGCTAATCGCACTTGCGCCGCATGGATCGTCGGTGGCCCCATCAAAGACGAAGGCGACGAGGGCGACATGGAGTCCGAGGACGACATGGGCGGCGAGATGGACGGTGAGTATGACGAAGGGGATTAACCTTTCGATCTGCGTACCAGCGCGCGAAACGGTCAACACGGGTTTCGCGTATGACTTGGCGCGTATGTCTGCGCGCTGGTACGCCAATGCACCTGAAGGATCGGCCTTCAATCTGCACTTCTTGCAGGGAACCCTGATCGCAGATCAGCGTTGCAAGCTGGTCGAAATGGCCCTGCGCGCCAATGCAGACTGGGTGCTGTTCCTCGACAGCGACATGCGGTTCCCGATTGACCTTGTTGACCGCCTGACGGAGCATGACAAGGACATCGTGGCCTGCAACTACGCCACCCGGCGTCTGCCGGTGAAGACGGTGGCCTTCAAGGACTGGGCTGCCTTGGAGCATGTGTATTCGCTCGGCAAGACCGGCTTGGAGCAGGTGGCAGCGGTTGGCATGGGAGCCATGCTGATCCGCGCCGACGTATTCAAGAAGCTCGGTTATCCGTGGTTCCAGATACATTATGTTCCGTCTGCGAAGATGTGGGCGGGTGAGGACATGTTCTTCTGCGAACTGGCTCGCAGGGCTGGGTTCGACATCTGGGTTGACCACGACGCATCGCAGAAGGTCGGCCATACGGGCTCGCTGGACTTCCACCATGAGCATACAGAAGACGAGATGATCGCGCAGAACGCGAAGCAGGAGGCGGCAGAATGAAAACTATTTCCAGCTTCGCCCCATCTTTATTCCATGTACCGTCGATATGGACACATCAATTCTTCGCGCAATCTCAGTCAATGAAACACCATGCTCAATAAGCATTCGAACAGCTTCAACTCCTCTCTCACAGAGAAGCGATCTTCCGTTTCTCGATCCTTTGTATGTTCCATGATTAATGCTGTCTTGAGCATTTTCTTTTGGTGTTCCATAGCAAAGATTGCTTGCTTTGGAGTTGTATCTGTCACCGTCAATATGACGAATAACGTGTCCTTGTGGCTTTTCTCCAAGAAAGGCGGTCGCCACAAGTTTATGGATAGTCGAAGATTTTTGAATTTTATCGTTTGGCCGCTTAAGAAGGGACACGCTTGGATAGTGCGTGCATTTATTTATTTTTCTAATAACCCTTTCTCCATTCTTAATGCGAGCAAATCTCCCCTCACTGCTTATCTCATAAATACCCTCATACCCCGCCACAGGTTTCCACACTTCATGGGAGTTTGACATGAAAAAAGCCTCCAAAGCTGAAAAAAAGATATCAAAGGTTTACCGTGAATACAAGTCCGGAAAGCTGCATTCTGGGTCGAAATCTGGTCCGGTTGTGAAAAGCCGCAAGCAGGCCATCGCGATAGCCCTGTCTGAAGCTGGCATGTCCAAGAAGAAGAAATGAACCACTTCTTCGAGGAGATACAAGGCTGGTTTTGCTTTGAGGAACCGTATCGTCAGGCTGTCCGTGAGGCGTCTGATGGTGCTGTTTTCGTGGAATTGGGCTGCTGGAAGGGCCGGTCAGCCTGTTTTCTGGCTGTCGAGGTGCTGAACAGTGGCAAGATGATCGAAATGCACTTCATCGACCACTGGGGCGGGTCGAATGAGGACGCACATCGCCGTGATCCGCAGCTGAAAGACGTCTTTGAAGTCTTCAAGGCCAACATTGGCCGCGTTCCAGACGTGGATGTGACGATCCATCGGCTCGACAGCGCGGCTGCTGCTGACTTGTTTGACGATGGCAGCGTTGATTTCGTCTGGATCGACGCGGGGCATGAGTACGACGAGGTTCTGGCCGACATTGTAGCTTGGTGGCCGAAGGTGCGCCCCGGTGGAGTGATCGGCGGTGACGATTTACCCATGATTGGTGTAAAACAGGCAGTGGAAAGTTTTTTCCCGAGCCATGAAAGCGGCACGCATCGGGGCTGGCAGTGGTGGCGGGTAAGAAAAGGGGCAGGCAATGGCGACTAGTGGCATCACTCCCGGCAGATACAACCCTGACCTGATCCCTATCTCGGCTGACGGGGTGGCGAACAGCGCCTACAACTCCGAAACAGGCTATTTGACGCCTGACAATGAGCCGATGAGCGACGAGGAGTTCCGATATATCGTCTATCAGGCGATCGAGGACAGCCAGACGTACATCGACAGCTATATTGCTCCAGAGCGCGAGACAGCGATGTCGTATTACCTCGGCAACCTGTTTGGGAACGAGGAGGATGGCCGCTCTCAGGTCGTGATGACTGAGGTGCGTGACACCGTTCTGGCGATGCTGCCGTCTCTGCTGCGTATTTTCACGGGCGGCGACAAGATTTTGGAGTTTGTCCCGAAGAACGCTGAAGATGTGGCGGCTGCCGAGCAAGCAACCGACCTCATCAACTATATCTTCATGCAGGAAAATTCTGGTTTCCGCATCCTTCACGACGCCATGAAGGACGCGTTGATCCTGAAAACCGGCATCCTGAACTGGTATAAGCTCGATGACGAGAGCGTCCAGTATTTCAACTACACCGGCCTCTCTGTCGCTGAAGCAAACATGATTTCTCAGGACAAAGACGTCGAAGTTGACATGTACACTGAGGAAACAGACCTGCTGACTGGTGAGCAGGTTGTCTCAATGTCTATTCGCCGCATCAAGCGCACGCCTCGCTACATTGTCGAGTGCGTCCCGCCCGAGCAGTTCCTCATCGACAACGAAGCCATGTCCATTCAGGACGCGATCTACGTTGGCCGTCGTCGTTTGATGACTGTCTCCGATCTTGTGGCGATGGGATACGACCGCGACGTGATTGAGATGAACGCTGGCACTGGCGGGTTCGAGATGAACCAAGAAGTCATCGTTCGCAACCCGGCAGACCAGTCATTCTTTGGCGTCACGCAGACTTCTGACGAGACGACTGACAAGGTGTTTTACGTCGAAAGCTATATCCGCGTGGACAAGGATGGAGACGGCATCGCTGAACTGCATCGTGTCTGCACGATTGGCAACGGCTCCTACATTCTGCATGACGAGGTGGTGCAGGCTGCTCCGTTCTCCATTCTGTCGCCTGATCCGACGCCTCATACAATCTTCGGCCAGTCTATCGCCGATCAGACGATGGACCTTCAGCTGATTAAGTCGTCCATCATGCGCAACACGCTGGACAGCCTTGCCCAGTCGATCCACCCGCGCACGCTGGTGGTTGAGGGACAGGTCAACATCGACGACGTGCTGAACAACGAGACGGGAGCCATCATCCGAGCCCGCAACCCGGGTTCAGTGGTGCCGTTCTCCACGCCTTTCGTCGGCCAGCAGGCTCTTGGCGTCATGGCGTATCTGGACGAGGTGAAAACGCAGCGCACGGGTATCTCCCGCACGTCGCAGGGTCTGGATGCTGACGTGTTGCAGTCCACGACCCGGGCAGCGGTGCAGGCGCAGTTGTCTGCGTCGCAGGATCGTATCGAGATGATCGCCCGCCTGTTCGCTGACGGCCTAAAAACCTGCTTCCAAGGTCTCCTACAACTGGTCGTCCAGCATCAGGACAAGGCGAAGATCATCCGTCTGCGTAATAAGTTTGTCCCGGTTGATCCTCGCGGCTGGGACAGCACGATGGACATGGTCGTCAATATTGCGCTCGGTCGCGGGTCTGACGAAATGCGCCTGATGGGCCTTGGGCAGATCGCCCAGATGCAGCAACAGGCCATCGAGAAGTATGGCCCGAATAATCCGCTGGTCGATCTAGCGCAGTTCCGCAACACGCTGGCTCAGATGACGACGTTGCAAGGGTTCCAAGATCCGTCTGCCTTCTGGAAGGAAACCAACCCGCAGGAAGTGCAGGCGTTCATGCAGCAGATGGCGGCGGGTGCGAACAAGCCAGACCCGGCGCAGATCATCGCGCAGGTGGAGGCCGAAAAGATCAAGGCCGACATCGTCATCAGCGCCGCCAAGCAGGAACTGGAACGCCAGAAGGCAGTGGCGGATGCCGACCTCCAGCGCGACAAGCTGGTGGCCGACAGTCTGCTCAAGGCTGCCGAGATACAGGCGAAGTATGGGGCGCAGATCGACATCGCCGCCATCCGTGGCGAGATCGACAAGCAGCGGACGGAGATACAGGAGATGTTCAAGATGGCACAGGCATACGCCCCGCCGCCTGAACCCCCGCCGTCTCCTGCTGCACCGGCTCCCATGATGCCAATGATGCCTCCGGGGATGCAATGAAAGACCTGAACCACGAGGCCATCGAGGCTTCCACGGTTTATATGATGCAGCGCGGCGTCTATCTGTTGCAGGCGCACAGGTTCGCAGGCTCCGAGATGGAACATGCGAACCGGCTCCTGCGCTGGGCAGACCCGCCGCCTGATGCTGAGATCATTGATCTGGGGTCAGGCACTGGATCGCTGGAGGCAGCATGGCTGAACATGCGCCCAGACCTCCAGTTTACGCTGGTGAACATCAACAAGTTCCAGCTGGATATGTCGCCGAAAGCCTGCCGCACGATCCTGTGCGATATGGAGGCTGTTCCAGTTGAGGACGGCCAATTCGACATGGCGTTGGCCTGCTTCTCCATCGGCCACGGCGACCCGAAGGCTGTGATGAAGGAGGCAGCGCGCCTTCTTCGCCCGGGCGGCGTGTTTTTCATCTACGACATGCTGCCGAACCCAGATAAGACGGCGGAAATGACCGCCTTCCACTACGAACTGCACCCGCGCGAAACGATGGAGAGGTGGGCTTCTGAGACTGGCTTCTGGACGGACTTTTACATGGAGCCGTCAGATCGCCGCACCGTTTACGACCGTGTTCCAGAGCTGGCTGATGTATTCCACGACATACAGCCTGCCATTTACAGGTTCATCAGGGGGTAAAATGTCCACCTTCGAGCAGGAAGAACTGTGGCGCGAGGCCAAGGCGTTTGCTGGCAGCGCGTCGTTCCGCGAGGTCATGCGGATCATGGAGGAAAGATACACAGTTGACTGGAAGCTGTCGGAACCCGGCGACAGTCAGAAACGAGATGACGCGTATCACATGGTGCGCGCCATAACTGCACTTAGGGACGAATTGACGGCCATCGCCGCCACGCCTGATGTCGTGCAGTTCAACCGCCGCTTGAAGCGGAATTAAAATGAGGTAGATTATGTCTGAAGCCGAGCAGTCGCAGTCCAGCGAAATCGGCCTTGCGGATGCTGCACGTAGGATCACAGCACTCTCGGAAGGCTCCAACGCCCAAGCCGAACCTGTGAAGCCCGATGTAGCAGATGCCGAAGTCGATGAGACAGAGGCGGCGGCATACGATGCCGACGAGACGCCACGATCCGAGGGCAGGACACCGGATGACGGTTCCGACGATGGTGGTGAGGCAGACGATGTCGCGGACGACGAAGGTGGCAAAGAGAAGCCGCTCGACCTGAACACGCTAGTAACCGTCAAGATTGACGGCAAGACGATGCAGGTTCCGTTGCGAGAGGCTGTCGAAGGCTACCAGAGGCAGTCCGATTATTCGCGTAACATTGTAGCCATCAAAGAGGAGAAGCAGCGGCTCGATTTGGAACGGGCTCAGATGAAGCAGGCTCTCGATATGGCGATACCGCTCCTGCAATCGCAGGTTGAGGTTGAACCAGATTGGGCGGCAATTCATCGAGACGATCCGATCAATTATCCGATCTTGCGTGACCAATGGAGAGATCGCCAAGAGAAGCTCAATGCCATGAGGTATGAGCAGGCGCGTCTCCAGCAGGCCCAGCAAGAACAGGAAATGGCCGCGAGACAGAAGCTGGTTGAAGAAGGGGGCAAGTATCTTGCCCAGACCTTCAAAGAGTGGGCAGATCCAGAGAAACGTCAGGCTGCCACGAGGGAGCTTCGTTCATATGGCGTGAAGCAAGGCTTCACCGACGAAGAACTCGGGCAGGTTTACGATCCTCGTTATGTCGTCATCCTTGAGAAAGCGAGACGATATGATGCCTTGCAGAGCAACCGTCCCAAGCCTGTGAAACAGGAAGGACCGAAGCCGATGCGAGGGGGCGCAAACACCAGCACTCCTATGCGGGGCAACGATGTGCAGCGAGTACAACAGCGTCTCAAAGCAACCGGCCACGTCAATGACGCGGCTGCTTACTTCAGTCTTCTAGACTCTCGGAGAAAGTAAAATGGCGAGCGTTTCTAAAGTTACGACGTATGATGGCGTCAATTCCATCAAGACCGACTTGAGCGATGTCATATATGACATCTCTCCCACTGACACGCCGTTCATGTCCAACATTGGCCGTGATACGTGCGAGAATACGTACTTCGAGTGGCAATGCGATGTTTTGGCCAGTGCTGACACCTCAAATGCTGTCGTGGAAGGCGCCGATGCGGGCAACGCTGAGTTTACTGCAACGACCCGTGTCGCCAACTACACGCAGATCAGCCGCAAGGTCATCAGCGTGTCGAACACCGACAACAAGGTGAACAACGCTGGCATGACCTCGCAGATGGCTTATCAGAAGGCCAAGGCTGCGAAGGAACTGAAGCGCGACATGGAAGCTATCCTCACCAGCAACCAAGCTGGCGTGGCTGGCAACAACTCCACGGCGCGTAAGACGGCTGGTCTGCCGACGTGGCTCATCACCAACTCGCAGGCGAACGGCGCGACCGTTTCCTCGATGTCGGGCGCTTCTGGCAACGGCTATCCCTCGACGGCGTGGACGGCTCTTTCGACCTCGACCGACGTGGCGCTGACTGAAACCATGCTCAAGACCGCCATCCAGCAGGTCTGGACGCAGGGCGGCGACCCGAAGGTGTTCATGGTGAACGCCTACAACAAGACGGTGGCGTCTGGCTTTGCTGGCCTTGCCCAGCAGCGCATGAACTACACCTCCGCGCAGCCGATGAAAATCATCGCCACGGCGGATGTGTACCTCGGCGACTTCGGCGAGGTGTCCATCGTTCCGAACCGCTTCAGCCCGGGCAACTTCGCTTTCGTGCTGGACCCGGAATATGCGTCCGTGTCGTACCTGCGTCCCTTCCAGACCTTCGACCTTGCCGTCACGGGCGACAGTGTGAAGGCTGAGATGGTTGTGGAATACGGCCTCCGCATCAAGAGCGAAAAGGCTCACGCGGTCATCGCCAACCTCATCCCGTCGTGATGAAAAAGGGAGCCGGGGAAACCCGGCTCCTCCTTCTTAGGGGGAACCATGTCTGACTACGACATCAAGCAGAACTCGTCGGAGGTCATCTCGTATGACAGTCTGACTGGGACGCTGCAAAAGATGCACCTGACGACCGACAACAAGCTGGTGCTTGAAACCAGCTATGAGATCGACCCGATTGCCGAGGCTGCGAAGGAAGAACGCAACTCCATCAGCAGAACTGAAAAGGTTCCAGACGGCATGGTGAAGGTCGCGTCTTTGCCGATGATGGTCTATCTTGACCTGCGGAAACGGGGTATTCTTGGCGACCGAACTGAACTGCGGAAATGGCTGGCGTCCGAAGAAGCCGCGCCGTTCCGCACGCACTGGATCAAGAGCTAATGGCGACGATCACCAATTACTCGACGCTCAAGTCCACCATCGCGGACTACTTGAACCGTGCTGATCTGACTTCTCAGATCGAGACGTTCATCCAGTTTGCTGAGGCCGACATGAACACCCGGCTGCGCTGCCGAGAGCAGATCGTGCGCGCCGAGGCGACATCCAGCGCCGAGTACGTCCAGCTGCCTGCCGACTGGCTGGAGGCCATCAACCTCCACATCGTCGGCGGTCAGCAGCCGCTGCGCTATATCACGCTGGACGAGGCCGATATCGTCAACAAAGAGCAACTTTATGTAGGTCCGCACTACTATTCGCTGATGAACGGTGCGATTGAGATCGTTCCAGAGCCTGCCGAGGACATCGACATTGAGATGATCTACTACGCCAAAATTCCGGCGTTGTCGGATCAGAACACGACCAACTGGTTGCTGACGAAGGCTCCCGACGTTTACCTCTACGGCGCCCTGACCCATGCCGCACCGTTCCTTATGGACGACCAGCGCATCCCGGTCTTCGCCCAGATTTATCTGACGCGCACACAGGCGCTGATAGATGAAAGCCAGAAATCACTGCACAGCGGCTCGCCGCTCATCGCTCGCACTCGGAGGGCTTACTAATGGCCGGTTTGACTAACTACGCAGAAGACCTCGTTCTTGATTGGCTGTTCACGACGGCCTCGGCGACCCGACCGACCTCGTGGTACGTCGGCCTCTACACCGTAGCTCCCGGCGAGGGCGGCGGCGGCACTGAGGTGTCTGGCGGCTCCTATGCCCGCGTATCTGCCACGTTCACTGTCTCCGGCACCGCCCCGACAGTCGCCTCCAACTCTGCGGCTGTTGAGTTCGCCGAGGCTACCGGCAACTGGGGCACCATCGTTGCGGCTGGCATCTTCGACGCCTCGACCTCTGGCAACCTGATTGCCTTCGCCAACCTGACGACCAGCAAGACCATCGACACGGGCGACGTGTTGCGGTTCAACACTGGCGCAATTGATATTACGCTCGACTAATGGCGTACCTCGGTCGGGCATATGGTGAGTATGACTATGGCGAGGGCGTTTTCGGAACGTCCTATGTCGTCAACGTCGATCCATATCCCGGTCGCAACTATGGTGGTGGCGATTATGGCGCTTGGAGCTATGGCGAAAGCCTAACGCTAGACCAGATCGCCATTACGTCTGACATGACGGCTGCGGGTCAGCGGATTGTATTCGCTGAAGCCGAGGCCATGTCAACGACCAGCGGCGCTGCTGCTGCGGCCAATACAGAACTGGCGTCCGCCCTCATTGAGATCACGTCTGGCGCGTCTGTAACGGCTGGGCGCGTCCGTGAGGCTGCAGAAGTCATCGCCTGCACGTCTGGCATGACTGCTGTGGCGGACAAGGACATCAATGCCACGGCTGACGGCGCGTCCACGTCAAACGCCCATGCAGACGGCTACGCTGTTATCCTTGGCGACGCCATTGGAACATCGGAAAGCGACGGCCAGTTTACGCCTACGCGCTACTTTTACCAGACGCTCACGATTACCTGCACCTCCGACGCAGCCGCTGCTGGAAATGCGACCTATTCTGCTGTAGAACTGATAACAGTTCAGAGTGGCATGGTTGCTGTTGCGGTTCGCAGGTTCTCTGTTTCCACAACTATAGCCATAACCTCAAACATGACGGCCAATGGGCGATATTTGTGGGAGAAGGAAACTGTAGTGTCAGAAAGCTGGTCGAACCAGTCTTCATCTGCTGCGACGTGGATACCGCAAACCGTTCCATCCGAAACTTGGGTAGTTCAGTAGGACAAAATGAGCAGGTGGCACCCGCAATCTCTTGAAGTCCGCTTTATGGACAAGGTTCTACCAGAACCTATGTCTAAATGCTGGCTTTGGACTGCTGCTGCCGACGAGGATGGATATGGTCGCATAAAAATTGATGGGATGACGCGCTTATCTCATCGTGTCTCATATTCAATTTTCTGTTCAGAAATAACAGATCAAGACTGCGTTCTGCATAAATGCGATAACCCATCATGCGTTAATCCCGACCATCTTTGGGTTGGGGATCGCAAGGATAACTCCATCGACATGCACAGTAAGGATAGGCATGTATATGGAGAGCGCCACGTAAATCACAAACTGTCAGAAGATGACGCAAGAGCAATCCTAAACAGCAAAGAAACTCTTTCTGTTTTGGCTGACAGATTTAAGGTTAGTATTAGCCTAATTTCGGCAATCAGGAACGGTCGCCGCTGGAAACACTTATCGGAGCCTTGTGATGCCTGATACATACACAACTAACCTTTCGCTCACGAAGCCAGAGGTCGGCGCGTCCCGTGACACATGGGGTGGCAAGCTCAACACCGACCTCGACACGCTCGACGCCCTGTTTAATGCGGCTGGCAACGGCACGTCGGTTGGTCTTCAGGTTGGCACCGGCAAGACGCTGACGATTGGTGGCACGATCACGCTGAACGGCACGATCAATGGTTCTGCGGCTGTGGGTGTAGCCAATGGCGGTACTGGTCTTACAACGCTTACTGCCGCAAATTACGCTCTTTATTCAACGTCCTCTTCTGCGTTGACTGCTGGAACATTGCCAGTTGCTGCTGGTGGCACTGGCGCAACGTCGCTTACGGCCAACAATGTTATCCTTGGCAACGGCACGTCGGCTGTTCAGGTCGTGGCGCCGGGAACAAACGGAAACGTGCTGACCTCCAACGGCACGACGTGGGTATCCTCGACGCCTGCGGCTGGGTTCAGCGCGGCGGCTGACAACACGTTTACCGGTATCCAGACGTTCAATGGAACCTCGTCTAAGTTGGCGATGGTCGTAACGGATATTGCAGAAGCTGCGACTGTTTCGGCGACGGCTGCGACTGGCACGATCAACTACGACGTGACGACGCAGAGCGTTCTGTATTACACGTCGAACGCCTCCGCCAACTGGACGGTGAACTTCCGTGGTTCGTCTGGCACGTCGCTGAACACACTGATGTCAACTGGTCAGATGATTACGGTGGCCTTCCTTGTGACGACTGGGGCTACAGCTTATTACAACAACGCGGTGCAGGTTGATGGCTCGTCTGTCACGCCGAAGTGGCAGGGCGGGACGGCTCCGACCGCTGGCAATGCATCTTCTATTGATGTGTACACTTACACCATCGTGAAGACGGCTTCTGCCACGTTCACAGTGTTTGCCTCTCAGACGCAGTTTAAGTGAGGCTGATATGCCGACTATTGTAACGCGCGGCGCTGCATCTGCTCGTGGGTTTGGTTTTGCTGGTGGCGCTTCTTATGTGGAGGCTACTGGCGGAACGATTACTTACGACGGAAATTTTAAAATCCATACGTTTACAGGTAGCGGAACTTTTACGGTTACAAAGCAGCCCGGTAAAAATATTGATTATCTAATAGTCGCTGGCGGCGGCGGCGGTGGTGGATCAACCTCAAACAATGCGGCTAGTGGTGGTGGCGGAGCCGGTGGTGTTCAAAACGGCTCTTCCGCTTTAAGCACCCAAAGCTATAGCATTGTAATCGGTGCTGGAGGAGGAAGCGAAACATCAGGTGCCGATACGACTGTAAGTACATTTTCAGACACTAAGGGCGGCGGAAGAGGGGGCGGGACGTCACAAGGCCCGGCTAGTGGTGGCTCTGGCGGCGGCGGCAGTTATATTTCGGCAGGTTCTGTTGGCACTTCTGGGCAAGGTTCTTCCGGGGCAAACGGTGCTTATTATGATAGTGGTAGCAAAAGTCCAAACCTTGCTGTTGGAGGCGGCGGTGGCGGCGGTAAAAATGCCAATGGTACTATTGCTTCCGCAAGCTCCTCGGGCGCAATTGGCGGAAATGGTGGCGCTGGTTTAACATCAACAATATCAGGCTCTTCTGTAGTGTACGGGTCTGGCGGCGGCGGCGGTGCTGACGGGAATATATCTAATACGCGCGGAACCGGCGGCTCTGGGGCTGGTAACGGCGGAGTCGGTTCTGCCGGTAGTGGCGTAACCAGTGGCGCAAGCAATCAGGGTGGTGGCGGCGGCGGGTCTTCAGGCTCTGCTAACGGTGGGTCTGGTGGCTCTGGGGTCGTTATTTTCCGCTATCAGTATAAGGGCTAGTCATGGCTCACTTTGCTCAACTTGATGAAAACAACATAGTTACTCGGGTTATCGTTGTTAATAACAGCGATTGTTTAGATGCGGATGGAAAAGAGAGTGAGGTCATTGGCATAGCCTTTTGCCAGAATTTACTCGGCGCTGATACCCGTTGGAAACAAACCAGCTATAACAATAATTTTCGCCGTCAATATGCTGGTGTTGGCTTCATGTACCATGAGCCTCTTGATGTATTTGTAGAGCCGCAACCATACCCGTCTTGGACGTTTGATGTCGCGACTGGCACATGGGTTTGCCCTGTGCCTAAGCCTACCGTACCAGACAACTACACGCTTATCTGGGATGAAGAAAACCAAGAGTGGGATGCCATTCTTAATCCGGGTGCAGTATGAAAACCATCATTGGAAATTCTGGTGGCTTGGACTCCACATACGCTTTGTGGAAACTCCTTTCCACAACCACAGACGATGTAACTGTCGTTCTTCTCAATACGGATGATTTGACGCCAGAAGTAATGCGAAAGTTTGATGTTCGCAGCTTCAATAGCACGCAATCAAACGCCAGCCGCGTTGCTCGTGTTCAGTCTATTGTCCAATGGCTATCTTCAAATGTCCGCCCATGCACCTTGGCTGAAGTGCGCCTTGATGGCTCAGTTATGCGGCGCGGCGTTGAGTATCCCAACAATCCTCAGACCATCATCGTTGATTGGGCTATTCAAAAAATAAACGCGGGCGAAGCTGATAAGGTCATCGTCACCACAGAACGTGAGAATGACGGCTTCTCTAATGGCGGCACGATTGCAACCCGAGCGCCGGGAGCTTTAGCCGCCAGAGACAGGTTTGCTGCTGACGCTACTCGCGGCCAGTTGAGCTTCATGCTCCTTGATATGAATTACCATCAGGGCATGGCTATCCGTGAAATGCCTGCCACGTTGTACGCCTTGACGCGATCCTGCGACAGTCCTGCGCCAGAGCCGTGCGGCGTTTGCTTTAAGTGCAGCAAGCGCAATTTCTTTGCAGAGGCTATCGCTGGCGGTAAGACTGATGTCGAGATTAGGTCTTACGTCGCTTCCAAGAGCGAACTTGCTAATGGGCGCTGGAGAAGCATGAAGTATTGGATAGCGGAGGATGTTTCTTCCTGCACGCATCTTTCCTCTGATGTAACATGGGACATGCCAGTTTGGCCTTCATCCGTAGATAAGGGTTTGTAAGATGACGCCGCACGTTGACGATACTGTGAAGCATATCGCTGACGCCGCATCTGTTGTCACAGTAGTAGGGACATTGACTGGCGTGCTTCCATCTATCGCGGCGATCTTCACAATTGTTTGGACTGGTATCCGCATCTACGAGACGGACACCGTGCAGAAGTGGATTGGGAAAAACCGGGACGTTTGATGCGATGGATATTGACCGCGCGACCAAATCTATAGGAGCCGTCACGGCTCTTTTTGCAATGGTTGGCGGTGGATATACGGCAGGCGACAAGATCGGGTTATTCAGAAAACCAATACTGGAGTGGTCTGCGGATCACTTCAGTATCACTGATGGACCGGCTGACGGAGA
>Ga0222712_10001948_pt1 | contig 24570 bp, 20 predicted proteins | sample C33_657DmetaG_FD_165043 | JGI IMG/M metagenome (GOLD analysis project Ga0222712, IMG submission 165043) | Estuarine water microbial communities from San Francisco Bay, California, United States - C33_657D | ecosystem: Environmental > Aquatic > Marine > Unclassified | place: USA: California... | reverse complement strand
TCTTTGTCATCACGCACACTTGTTAGAAGTGCTGCCATGTATTCGGCTGGGTAATTAGCTTTTAAGTAACCAGTCCAATACGAGACCATGCCATAACCAGCGCTATGTGCTCGGTTGAATGCGTAATCCGAGAACGGAATTAGGACATCCCAAAGACGCTTGATTGCGGCAGCTGAGAAACCATTTTCGCGCATGCCACTTTCGAAGTGAACATACTCTTTATCTAGAACATCACGATTCTTCTTACCCATTGCCTTACGCAATAGATCTGCACGACCAAGTGAGAAACCCGCAACTTTCTGGGCAATCGCCATAACTTGCTCTTGATAAACAATAAGCCCGTAGGTATCACCCAGAATATCTTCGAGTGGTTTTTCCAGTTCAGCATGAATTGGCTCAACCGGTTTACGTTTATTTTTACGATCGGCGTAGTTGTTATGTGCGTTTTCACCCATTGGACCTGGGCGATATAACGCAATTACCGCGGAAATATCTGCAAACGAATCTGGTGCCAAACTCTTAAGTAGTGCACGCATTGGCCCGCCATCGAGCTGAAACACACCCAAGGTGTCGCCGCGCGCAAGTAATTCATAAGTTTTCTTATCATCAAGTTTTAGGGTTTCAAGGACGACTTCTTCGCCACGGTTAGCTTTGATATTAAGTAAACAATCATCGAGAACTGAAAGGTTACGTAGTCCTAAGAAGTCCATCTTTAATAGACCAGTGGCTTCGCAAGCACCCATATCGAATTGCGTGATAATCGCACCATCAGCTTCGCGGCGATGAATTGGAATTACATCGAGCAATGGTTGGGCAGAGAGAATCACGCCAGCTGCGTGGACTCCCCACTGTCGCTTCAAACCTTCTAGACCACGGGCAGTATCTACAACTACTTTGCTATCGGGGTCAGTTTCATAAAGTTGGCGGAATTCATTTGCTTCGCCATAACGATCATCTTGTGGGTTAAATACGCCACCTAGAGAAATATCTTTACCCATCACAGCAGGTGGCAAAGCTTTAGTTAACCGTTCACCGATTGCATATGGATAGCCGAGAACTCGAGTTGAATCTTTAATTGCTTGTTTCGATTTGATGGTGCCGTAAGTAATGATCTGGGCAACGCGATCTTCGCCATATTTTGTGGTGGCGTAACGGATCATCTCACTGCGACGACGTTCATCGAAGTCCAGGTCGATATCTGGCATCGAGATACGTTCTGGATTTAGGAATCGCTCGAACAACAGACCATGTTCAATTGGATCAAGCCCGGTAATACCTAGTGCGTAAGCAACCAAGGAACCAGCTGCCGAACCTCGACCAGGACCAACTCGAATCCCTTGGCTTTGTGCGTGTGAAACTAAGTCGGCAACTACCAAGAAGTAGCCAGGAAAACCCATTTTGTTCATAACTTCAAGTTCATAATTTAAACGTTCGGAATATGCCGCAGGAACTTCGCCATTTAGCCGACGCGATAATCCTGCTTGAGATTCCTTAACCAACCAAGTTACTTCAGTTTCGCCAGCTGGAACTGGGAACACTGGCATCAAATTTTCGTTCTCACGTAATTTCACATCGCAGCGCGAAGCGATCAGCAAAGTGTTATCGCAGGCTTCGGGCAACTCTTTAAAGAGTTCGCGCATCTCAGCGGGTGTCTTTAAATAAAACTCATCGTTATCAAACTTAAAACGTTTTGGATCAGCCAGAGTTGAACCAGATTGCACGCAGAGCAGCGCCTCGTGCGATTTAGCATCAGCTTTAGCGGTGTAGTGCAGATCGTTAGTTGCTAGTAGTGGCAACTTTAGATCTTTCGCTAACTTCATGAGATCAGCTTTAACCCGTGTTTCAATTTCGATGCCATGATCCATCAATTCGAGGTAGAAATTATTGGCACCAAAAATATCTCGGTAATCACTTGCAGCACGTAGCGCCTCTTTATACGCACCCATACGTAGTCGAGTTTGAATCTCGCCGCCTGGGCAGCCAGTGGTTGCAATAATTCCTTCGGCGTACTTTGAAAGCAACTCACGATCCATACGTGGTTTGTAGTAGAAACCTTCAAGTGATGCCAATGAAGATAACCGGAAAAGATTTGCTAGACCAACATTGTTTTCGGCCAGCATTGTCATGTGGGTATATGCGCCGCCACCTGAAACATCATCTTCGCCACCATCGGCCCACTTAACTCGACTCTTATTAAATCTAGATTCGGGTGCTACGTAAGCTTCAATTCCGATGATTGGTTTAATGCCCGCTTTAGTTGCTTGCTTATAAAAATCAAATGCGCCGAAAACGTTTCCGTGATCGGTCATCGCAATCGCTGGCATTTCTTGCTGAGCTGCTGCTTGAACTAATTCGCCAACGCGCGCCGCACCATCGAGCATCGAGTACTCGGTATGTACGTGTAGATGAACGAATGAGTCAGACATTTAGCGAGAGATCTACTTTCTTAAAAGCCGATGATTATGGAAGAACCGCATCGCTGAGTAGCCCCAACGAAGTTTGTAGGTCACTTGGATAAGGTGCCTTGAACGACATTGGTGCCCCAGTAATCGGGTGGGCAAATCGTAGTTCTAAGGCATGGAGCCAAGGTCGCGCCATGCCTAAGCTTTTGGCTAATACTGGGTCTGCGCCATAAGTCGTATCGCCAACTAGCGGATGATGGAGCGCTGAGAAGTGAACTCGAATCTGATGAGTACGGCCAGTCTCGAGTTCTACTTGAACAAGTGACACTGATCGATAATATTCAATAACTTCGTAGTGAGTAATACTGATCTTGCCATTAGCCACTACGCCAAATCGATGATCTTCTTTTGGGTGACGATCAATCGGTGCATCAATGGTGCCACTAGAAGGATCAACGTGTCCTTGAATCAGAGCATGATAAATTTTTTCAACAGTGCGATCACGGAACGCATCCTTTAACACGTGATAAGCCTGGTCAGATTTCGCAACCACCATTAATCCAGATGTTCCAACGTCAAGGCGATGAACAATGCCCGCGCGTTCGGCTGGCCCAGTTGTAGTAATTGTGTAACCAGCTGCAGTTAGTGCGCCGACCACAGTCGGACCTGTCCAACCAGGGCTTGGATGTGCGGCGCAACCAACTGGTTTATCAATGACCACAATTGCATCGTCATCGTAAATAACGGTTAGACCTTCAATTGGGGTCAATGGAATTGGATCCGGATTTAGCGGTGCTGGTAAAAGAACTTCAATAATTTGGCCAGCTTCAACTCGTTCAGATTTTTGAAGTGCGCGACCATCGGTAGTGATGTCACCATCTTCTAGAAGTCGCACAACTGCAGTGCGAGATAAACCCAAGACGCGAGTTAGTGCGCTATCAATGCGTTCACCAGCGACGCCTTCAGGAACAGCCAAAGTCCGCAGTTCGCGATTAACTCTACTTTGCGACATTTACTGGCCCAACATTTCTAATTGTTAACACTATTGCTAGGAACGCAGCAACTACGATCGCGCTATCAGCCAAATTAAATACCGGCCAATGGGTTAATTCGAGCCAATCAATTACTTCGCCTTTTAAGAAGCCTGGGCTTCGAAATAGTCGATCAGTTAAATTGCCGAGAACTCCGCCGAGAACTAAACCAAGGGTGTTCGCCCAGCCTAGTGAAGTGATTTTAGTGCTGTAATAAAGGATTGCAATGACTGCGGCAAAAGATATAAATGTGAAGACAATCGTGGCTCCGGTAGCAAAACTAAAAGCTGCGCCTGGGTTTCGAACTAAAGTTAATTGGAAGAAAGAACCAAGCAGTTCAACCGGATTACGAGCTGAAAGATTGTTGACTGCCCAAATCTTGGTGGCAATGTCCAGCCCCCATGTAAGTGCCGCGACTAAATAGAGGCGGCGCACGTTAGCGCCGTTCTTCCTTAGCTTTGCAGATCATGCAGAGCGTTGCGCGTGGAAAAACTTGTAAGCGGGCTTTGCCAATTGTGTTGCCACATTCTTCGCAAAGACCATAACTCTTGGTATCAATTCGCTCGAGAGCGCGTTCAGTTTGTAGAACCATGTCACGTGCGTTAATTACAAGAGACATTTCATGTTCACGTTCGAAAGTCTTAGTACCTGCATCAGCCTGATCGTCGCCAGCACCTTCAGATGAGGAATGAATCAAATCATCCATCTCAATTTCAACTTTTGCTAACTCATCTTGTAAACGCAAAAGTTCTTTGGAAATCTCAGCTCGGATTGCTTTAAGTTCTGCCGCAGTCCAGGCTCCTTCATTTTCAGCGGCAACCAATGGTGATGGCGCAGCTTTCAAGGGCTTAAGTGGTGCAATCTTTTTACTACTCTTATTAGGACGCGGTGGCGGTGGCATTACTAAGCGTCGTTCTTCAACCACAACTTCAACTGGCGCGATTACAACGGTATTAACGCTTACAGTTTGTGACTTTTCATCAACACTAATTGTGGTTTTAGATCCTGCCTTAGCCGGAAATGGTTTGCCAATTGTTTTGCTCGAAGCTGGTTTAGTCGCAGCTGGGCGGGCAACACTAGTCTTAGCCTTTTTAACTGGCGCAGCTTTTTTTGCTACGGCTTTTTTGGCAGGAGCGGCCTTCTTCGCTGGAGCCTTCTTAGCTACTGCTTTCTTAGCTGGGGCTGCCTTTTTGGCAGGGGCTTTCTTCGCAGCGGGTTTAGCACTTTTTTTGGTAGGCACGCGGGGCACCTTATGCTGAATAAGCGCCAAATGCCACTCGCGCCACCGCGCTGCGACTAATTCGGGCAAATTTTGGTTGCCGGCCTTTGCTTGGATTAGAATTGCCTCAGGTTCAAAGCGCAATGACCAGGCCATCACCTGCAAGCGTTCCAGAAGAGGCGGCAGCTGCCGCGGTAGAACTGGAGAATGAACGCTAATAAATAAGTGATCCACCGCTGATTCTTTCAGATTCAGCGGTGGATAAGGCGGGTGGTACCGCGGTGATCGCTAAGTTGCGAAACCCGTCCCTCCATTTTCGAAAGTTATGAAGATGGAGAAGTAAATGACATTTCGCGCAATCCCAGCAGCAATTGATCTGCCTGCCATGGAGCGTTCCATCCTGACTTTCTGGAAAGAAAATTCAGTTTTCGAAGAATCAGTTAGCAACCGAAATGGTGCTGACACTTGGACTTTCTACGAAGGTCCCCCAACTGCCAATGGTTTACCTGGCACGCACCATATTGAAGCGCGCGTATTCAAAGATGTTTTCCCTCGGTTTCACACCATGAAAGGCAAACAAGTAATTCGCAATGCTGGTTGGGATTGCCATGGTTTGCCAGTTGAAATTGCGGTTGAGAAAGAACTTGGTTTTGCTGGCAAAGGCGATATCGAAAAATTTGGTATCGCAGCTTTTAACGACAAGTGTCGCGAATCAGTGCAACGTCACGTAGGTGCATTCACTGACATGACTAATCGAATGGGCTTCTGGGTTGATTTCGAAGAAGCTTATTGGACGATGTCGCCACAATATGTTGAGAGCGTTTGGTGGAGTTTAAAAGAGATTTGGCAAAAAGGTTTACTGGTACAAGATCATCGCGTTGCGCCATATTGCCCTCGTTGCGGAACTGGTTTATCAGATCACGAGTTAGCGCAAGGCTACGAAACCGTTACAGATCCATCGGTATTTGTGCGTTTTCCCGTAACTAGCGGTCCCCTGCAAGAACTAGGCGCAGCGCTATTAGTTTGGACCACTACGCCTTGGACTCTGGTATCTAATACCGCGATTGCCGTGCACCCTGAAGTTACCTACGTTGTTGCAAAGGTAACAACTGTGCAAGATGAAGTTTCTAATAGCGAAGTTCTGATCGTTGCCGAGAATCTAATTTCAGCCCTCAAAGGTGAAGTTGAAATCTTGCAGAGCATGCCAGGTAGCGCACTTGAACATACTAAGTACCAACGCCCATTTGATTTTGTAGAGATTCCAGATTCGCACTTTGTAGTACTAGCAACGTATGTAACTACTGAAGATGGCACTGGTTTGGTGCATCAATCCCCCGCATTCGGTGCTGATGACTTAGCGGTCTGTCGCTCATATGGGCTGCCAGTTGTTAATCCAATTGCACCTGACGGTAAATTTTTACCTGAAGTTGAATTAGTTGGCGGTCTCTTCTTTAAAGATGCTGACAAGCCTTTAGTAAAAGAGCTCAAATCACTCGGCGTTCTCTATAAGCACGTGCAATACGAGCACTCTTACCCACATTGCTGGCGCTGCCACACTGCATTAATTTATTACGCACAACCTTCTTGGTATATCCGCACCACTTCGATCAAAGACGCGCTAATTCGCGAGAATGAAAAGACCGATTGGCATCCAGAGACAATTAAGACCGGCCGTTATGGCGATTGGTTAAATAACAATATTGACTGGGCGTTAAGCCGCAATCGTTTCTGGGGTACGCCGCTACCAATTTGGCGCTGCGAGAATAAACATGAAGTTTGTATTGGCTCACTAGCCGAACTCGGTGAACTAGCTGGGCAAGAACTTTCCAACCTAGATCCTCACCGTCCTTTTGTTGATGACATTTCATTTAATTGTGCAGAGTGCAAAGAACCAATGACGCGCACCCCAGAAGTTATCGACTGCTGGTATGACTCAGGTGCGATGCCGTTTGCGCAATTTGGTTACCCACACAAAGAGGGTTCCAAAGAAAAATTTGCCGCTGCCTATCCAGCTGACTTCATCTGCGAAGCTATCGATCAAACTCGCGGCTGGTTCTACACGCTAATGACGATCGGCACGTTAGTTTTCGATCAATCCTCATATAAAACTGTTCTCTGTCTTGGTCATATTCTTGATAAAGATGGCCGCAAGATGAGTAAGCATTTAGGCAATGTTCTAGAACCAATGGCTCTTATGGAGCAACATGGCGCCGATGCGATTCGTTGGTACATGTTGGCCGCTGGTTCACCTTGGTCTGCGCGTCGAGTTGGGCATGAGGCGATTACTGAAGTAATTCGCAAAACGCTATTAACTTATTGGAACACTGTTTCTTTCCACGCCCTATACGCCCAAGCTGCAAACTTTGAACTCTCTCAAGCGCCAGAGATGTCTACTCGCCCGCTGATGGATCGCTGGATTAATAGTGAGTTGCAATCATTAATAATTGAAGTTGATGAGGCGCTAAGTGATTTCGATTCGCAACGCGCAGGTAAAGCGTTGGCAGCTTTCATCGATGATCTTTCCAATTGGTATGTACGTCGCTCTCGTCGCCGGTTCTGGGATGGCGATGTCGCAGCTATGGCGACTTTGCACGAATCACTAGTTGTTCTAACCCAGTTAATGTCACCAATGGTGCCATTTATTACCGAAGAAGTTTGGCAAGTACTAGTGCGCCCAGTTGATGCGAGTGCAACTAGCTCAGTCCACCTAACCAATTTCCCAGTTGCTAATCAATCTCAGATTGATGCCACACTATCGGCTCAAGTTGCTTTAACTAAGCGCATTGTTGAGTTAGGCCGAGCCGCTCGCGCCGAGAGTGGTGTCAAGATTCGTCAACCACTGCAACGCGCTTTGATCTCAGCAAAAGGCTGGGCAGCGCTACCAGTTGCTATGAAAGAACAGATTGCCGAAGAGCTAAATGTGATTGATCTAGAAGATATTGCTAGCGCTGATGGTGAATTAGTTGATATCTCTATTAAGGCGAACTTCCGCACATTGGGTACAAAATTTGGTGGCGCAGTACAAGAGATTGCCAAAGCAATTTCAGCGCAAGACCCGACTGAATTAGTTGCAAAGCTACGCACAAGTGCTTCAGCCAAAGTTAGCGATTGGGAAATTACCCTCGACGACCTAGTGGTTACCGAAACCCCTAAGAGCGGTTGGAATGTGGCTAGCCATGATGGTGAGAGTGTTGCTCTTGATCTAGCTCTAAGCCCGGAACTAATTAGTGCAGGACTAGTGCGCGAAGTTGTTCGCTTTATTCAAGATGCTCGCAAAACAAATGGTTTTGATATTTCTGACCGCATCAATATCTCCTACAACGCTAACGCTGAAGTTATGGCTGCGATCGCAGCTGATTTAGCGCACATTCAAGGCGAAGTGCTGGCAACTCAAATGCAAGCAGATAGTGCAATTAGTACTGGAGATAATGAACTTGGCTTAACAGTTAAGTTAGTTAAACAGGCTTAACTAAAACGAGCGCAGCAGGGGAGCAATTCGCGAAATTACTATGAAGAGAATCAGCATTGAAAGATCGATGCTGATTCCGCCAATTCTAAGTGGCTTCACAAAGCGACGCACAAAACGAAGTGGCTTATCGGTCACGGCATAAATGAAATCTGCCGCAATTAGAAGTACGCCACTTGGCCGCCAATCAGGCTTTGCCATACGGACGTAATCAAGGATTAACCGCAAGAACAAGCAGAGTAAAAATAACTGTAGTAAATCGGCGATTAACCCGCCAATACTAAACATCTAAGACTCAGCTCTGGTTGAAAAAAGAAGCTTCTGCTGCCGCAGTTTTTGCATCATTGCTGACACTTACATTCTCAGGTGAGAGCAAAAATACTTTTGAAGTAACGCGTTCAATGCTTCCGTGTAGTCCGAAAACTAAGCCACTTGCAAAGTCAACTAAACGCTTGCGCTCGGTTTCTTCCATGTCACTAAGATTCATAATCACTGGATTGCCTTCGCGGTATTGCTCGCCAATTGCGCGCGCTTCGCTATAAGTGCGTGGGTGCAAAGTAACGATGCGATCCATCGGTGAAAGTTCGGGCTGAACTGCTGCAACTGCAACTGGACGTGAGCCACGTGATTCACGGATTGTTACTCCAGTACCGCCGCGCACAGGTTCGCGTGGAACTACTGCGACTTCATTTAGTTCTGGATCGTCTTTAAGACCTAAGAAGGTCGCAACTTTGCCTACTGAAAATGCCATGTGACAAGGTTACTAGTGGGGTGATCTGGAACCGAGGATTGAACTACCTACTCGAATATGTGTCGCACCGTACGTTATGGCGGCTTCAAAATCACCACTCATGCCAGCCGATAAATATTTCGAGTTCGGGAATTGGCCAGCAAACCCTTGATTTATCTGGGCCAAATCAGCAAATGCTTTCATCGGTTCTACTCCTAAAGGTGCAACTGCCATCAACCCTAAAAGGTCTAGGTTATTGCTCTGATTTACCAGGTCAGCTAATTGAGCCAAATCAGCCGGACTAGCTCCCCCTCGGCCTTCTTGACCATCTAGGGATACCTGTAAGAAAACTTGATGTTTACGCGGGCTTTGAGCGAATTTTAGGATTTCTTTTTCGCTAGAAATTGAATGAATTACATCAGCCCACTCGCAGATAGATTTAATTTTATTACTCTGAATTTGGCCTTGAAAATGCCAGGTAGCAGTAATTAATTCAGCTTTTGGAGCTGCCTCTTGATCTCTATTCTCACCAAAATTTGATTCACCTAATTCGTGCAGAATTTCGATATCAGAAATCGGAAAAGTCTTAGTAACGACGATCAACTTAATCTCAGTTGGGTCTCTATTAACTGACTTTGCAGCAGCGTTAACTCGTTCTTTCACCTCTTGCAGATTTCGAGCTATCTCAGCTTTGCGATCACTCATAATCTAATTACTCCAGCCTGGCGACCAGTTACTTGATTTCTGCGGTAAGAGAAATAATTATAATCTTCTAAAGTGCAACCAGCCGAAATTTCGACTGGCACATTGATTGCTGCAAGCGCGGCAACTAGGGATTTCGGCAAATCTAGCGCTGGCGTACCGAGTTTAGTTTTGCTACTTGCCGACGGATGCGCTGCAGTGACTTGATTGTGTAATTCTTGTGGAACTTCATAACAGTCACCGCAGATTGCAGGCCCAATAGTTCCCGAAATCTTTATCGCACCAAGTTCGCGCATCTTTGCTACCGTTTTAAGAGCAACTGAATTCATTAAGCCAGCCCGACCAACGTGAATCGCTGCCACCAAACTATCACTACGTAATAGAAGTGGAATACAGTCGGCCACCATTACAACTAAAGCTAAATCTGGATTTCCGGTAATCAGCGCATCAGCGACTGGTACTTCGGCCGGCAGTTGATCGAGTACGACAACAGTGTCGCCGTGAACTTGCGACATGACTGCGAAATCGCCAACTTGCTCGCGTAACTTCGCTCGATTTAGTTCGACATCAGCTGGATCATCACCGACATGACTCGCTAAGTTCCAGGAAGAGTAATCGCCATGGCTAAAACCACCATGGCGATTAGTAAAGAAGTTTTCCATCTCTACTTCATAAAGTCAGGCACATCAATATCATCTTCAGAGACCAACTCTTCAAACTTCACGCGTGGGCGCAATGGTCGATCGGCATCTAGATCAAGTGCCACCGAGATTGGGTCATTAGTTGGTAGCGGGTCAGCATTGCCAGATAGAGCGGCTGCATTAATTACTGGGACCGAAACTTTCTTTGGCTCTCCCCCAGAAAAACCAGCTGCAATAACGGTTATGCGGACCTCATCGCCCAATGCATCATCAATGGTGGTTCCGAAAATAATACGTGCATCTGGGTGTGCGGATGCTTGTACAAGTTCGCAAGCTTCGTTGATTTCGAATAAACCTAGATCAGATCCGCCAGCAACCGAAAGCAATACACCCATAGCGCCATCTATTGACGCTTCAAGTAGCGGGCTTGAAATTGCAAGTTCAGCAGCACGACGCGCACGATCTTCGCCACGCGCCGAACCGATTCCCATCAGTGCGGAACCAGCATCAGTCATAACGGTTTTAACATCGGCAAAGTCCAAGTTAATTAATCCTGGTTGCGTGATGATTTCGGTAATTCCTTGAACACCAGAAAGTAAAACTTGATCAGCAGATCTAAATGCATCAACTGCAGTGATGCTGCGATCGCTAATTGCAAGCAAACGATCATTTGGAATAACAATTAATGTATCTACTTCGCTGCGAAGTTCTTCGATTCCAGTATCTGCTTGAGACTGACGAATCTTGCCTTCGAAACTAAATGGTCGAGTAACTACACCAATTGTTAACGCACCTAAGTCGCGAGCAATCTTTGCAACAACTGGAGCGCCACCGGTTCCAGTTCCGCCACCTTCACCAGCAGTTACGAAAACCATATCGGCGCCGCGCAAAATTTCTTCAATTTCATCTGCGTGATCTAATGCAGCTTCGCGTCCTTTTTCAGGAGCAGCTCCCGCGCCAAGACCTTTAGTTGATTTGCGACCAATATCTAATTTCACATCGGCATCACTCATTAACAAATGTTGTGCGTCAGTGTTAATTGCAATGAACTCGACACCTTTTAATCCAACATCGATCATGCGATTGATTGCATTAACTCCACCGCCACCAATGCCAACTACTTTGATGACTGCTAAATAATTCTGTGGTGAAGCCACTTTTTATCCTCCTAAAGAACAGTAAACCTCAAGTTGAGAATCACTGTTATGCCTGATATATAGGCGAAACTATTCTGAGTCAGGTGCGTAGGCAAAGACCGCCACGCATCTTTTTTATTTTTTTATTTTAGCTATTTTGGTTAAGAAATTATTTCACAATTGGTGAACGCGGTTCAGTTAAATCTATTTTTCCGATTTTAGAATTCTCGGGCAGTGCGATTAAAGCCCTATATACCTTGAGTTTAAGATCAATTTCATTATCAGCACCCCAGATAACATTTATCGAACGTTTGCCTTCAGTAATTTTGAATTTAATATTTTCTGGCGAAGTGGCTGTAAAGGCTGAAGTACGGGTTGAGAATTCTGATGGCAATTTAGTGAAAAGTTTGATCGCAGCTAAACCGCTCTTGGCATCTTTAGCGAAAACTGATGGCAACTTCGAGTCATATCCGCCTGGTAGTTCGAATCTCTTGCCTTTAGCATCCATGAGTTGTCCGTTAAATGTTGCGATTGGAACTCGTGCAGTAACTGACACAATTACTTTTCCAGAAATCCAATTACGAGATAAGTCAGCGCTATCGACCCACGGCAGAGTTTGAATTCGTCCGGAAATTTTGCGCATTTCTATTCGAGCTAACCGTTCGCCAACTTCCAAGCTAGCTAAGTTTCTAACAGTTGCCTCACTACTTTTTGTAGGTGAACCCGTATATCCAATTTCTTTGATGGTTAAAACATTCGACCAACCAAGTAAATAGGCCAAGCCGGCAGTTAGTAAAATTGCTAAAACTGTAAAAAGTCGATGCTTACCTAAAAACATTTACTTAGCTAGTTCTTCGACGATAATTGGCGCTAATGAACTGACATCGCCAGCACCAAGAGTGATAACCACATCTCCGGGTTTGGCTGACTTAACAACTGCTTCGACAGCTGCCATGAAGTTTGGAATGAACTTTCCATTAGTCATTTTTTCAACAATCGCCTCAGAGCTAATTCCAGCTATCGGTTTCTCGCTTGCGGCGTAGATTTCGAGCACGATTACTTCATCGGCTAGATCTAAACTGGCTGCGAAATTAGTTATGAATGCTTTGGTGCGCGAATAGCGGTGTGGTTGAAAAACTACGATTAAACGGCCTTCGCCAGCAAATCTGCGCGCTGCAGTCAGGGTTACTTCAATTTCAGTTGGGTGATGTCCGTAATCATCAATAACGCGAATTCCATTGACGGTACCTTTTATCTCAAAGCGTCGGCCTGCACCTTTAAAGGTAGCCAAACCATCAATCATTTCGCCCGGAGCTTGATCTAGAACAATTCCTGCGGCAAGAGCTGCAGCTGCGTCCATCAAGTTATGGTGACCAGGAACGCTGAGTTCAAGCTTGCCAATTACTTTGCCATGCCAGATCGCACGAGCGCTAGACCCAAGGGGTAAAAGGTTGATTTGATCAATAACTAAATCAGAATCTGGTGAGGTGCCATAAGTAAAGGTACGAGTATTGGTTACTGCGCTGCCAATTTTACGTGCCCCTTTATCGTCATTGCAGTAAATCAAAAAGCCTTCGCTATCAATTGTTGAAACAAAATCTGTGAAGACTTCGAACACAGCGTTCTCGTCAGCAAAGTAGTCAACATGGTCATGTTCAATGTTTGTAATTATTGCCCCATAAGGATGGTAGGCAATAAAGGAACCATCAGATTCATCTGCCTCGGCTACAAAAAAATCACCGGTTCCACGATGTGCATTTGAACCTGATGCAGTAATTGTGCCGCCAATAGCAAAGGAAGGGTCAACTCCCGTTGCTTGAAGCGCAACCGTCAGCATTGATGAAGTTGTCGTTTTCCCATGAGTTCCGGCTACCGCAATACTTTTCGATTCTGACATCAAAAGAGCCAAAGCACTTGCTCGTGCAATTATCGGTAAACCCAATTCAATTGCTCTTAATCGTTCTGGATTATTCTGAGAAATTGCAGTAGAAAAAACAATTAAATCTGCACCATCAACGTTTTCGCCCTTATGCCCCACTGAAACGTTTGCACCAAGAGCAGTGAGCGCTGTTACGACGTTTGAATCTTTAGCATCAGAGCCGGAAACTTTAATTCCGTGCGAAAGCGCAATACGTGCCAATCCACTCATTCCAGCTCCACCAATACCAATGAAATGCACACGTTTACCAATTAACTCTGGCAAAGTTTGGATCGGCTTCATTTACGCAATTCTGGCATGTCGACGCATTAACTTAACAATATTTGCCGCAGCGTCGCGATCGCTTTCATTTCCAGCCATAAATTCCTGGGATTTCGCCATTGCGCTACTCAAATTTTTAGCGAGCCATTGAGCGCTGAAGTCACTTTGCTGAACTAAGGCTGCTCGCCCTTGTTCAATCAAGAAATCAGCATTTCGAGCCTGCTCACCATTACCAATTGCAAGCGGAATAAAAATGGCATATTTACCCAAGGCGCTAATTTCGGCGCAAGTAATAGCGCCACTGCGCCCGATTATTAAATCTGCCGCCAAATAAGCAGTCGCCATATCTTCGATGTAGGAAACTGGCTGATATCCAGAAGTTGCTGGCGGTAATTGGTTCTTGCCGCCAACAGAATGAAGGACCTCAAAGTCGGTAAGCAAATTAGATAACGAACTAGCCACTACTGAATTGATAGCAGCTGAACCTTGGGAGCCGCCCATTATGAGCAGTAAAGGTTTGCCAGATTTGATTGCTAATTTAGCTTTGGCAGAACTACGCGCAGCCGGCCAATCACTCTTTGCGTTATCCAGGGCGGCACTGATGGCAGGCTTTAGCGGCAATCCAACAACTTCAGCACTCTTAAATTTTCCGCTCTTAACGGACTTACCTACCGCCATTGCCCCACCTAAAAACGCACCGAACTTATTTGCCCAGCCAGGAATTGCATTTGCTTCATGTATTACAAATGGAATTCTGCGAATTGCAGCAGCTAGATAGATGGGCGCCGATACGTATCCGCCGAAACCAATCACACATTCAGCTCCGTTTACAATCTGCAGTGATTTAGTGAGCGCTTGACCAAAACGAATAGGTGCAACTAAACCAGCAGGATTTAACGATCGCGGCAAAGTTACTTTAGGAATGGTGGTCAACTTATATCCGGCCCCAGTGACTAAAATATTTTCTAAGCCTGACGTGGTTCCAACGAACTCAAATTCACTCTGGGGGAATTCTTTTCGCCATTCATCAGCAACAGCTAGCGCTGGCTCGATATGTCCAGCTGTGCCTGCGCCAGCAAGAACTATTTTCATTTCGCGGCAGTCTTTCTTAGTTCTCGAATACCACGTGCAACTTCAGGATCTCGAAGAGCTGCACCCAAAACAAAGCCGAGCGCTAAATAAGTCGAAATTAGCGATGAGCCACCGTATGAAATCAAAGGCAAAGTGACACCAACTACAGGTACCAAACTAATTGCTGATCCAATATTGAAGAAGCACTGAATTGAGATCCATACGCCAATACCGGCACAAGTAAATCGAACCATTGGATCATTTGCGCGAATTGCAATTCGGAAAATCGCAAAGATCAAGCCACAGAAAAGCAGAATTGTTCCGACGGTTCCAAGCAATCCCAGTTCTTCACCGATCACTGAGAAAATAAAGTCTGTATGAGCTTCAGCTAAATAGCCCCATTTCTGGCGACTGGCGCCTAGACCAACGCCTAATAACCCACCGGTAGCCAAACCCATCAAGCTATGTGCAGGTTGCCAACCATAATTCTTATAGTCTCCTTCGGCGAATGGATTAAATACAACTAGAAAACGAGCAGCGCGATATGGCGCACTCAGAATTAGAGCACTCACTCCAGCCATACCTAGGGCCGAGATTGTGCCAAATAGTCGAAGAGGAATTCCAGAGACAAAAAGCAGCCCTGCCATAGTCGCGCCTATAACTGCAGCAGTTCCTAAATCTTTTCCAGCTAATACAAAAATTAGAACGCCAAGATAGCCCGGAACAATTAACTTTAAAACGTTAGTTCGAACTACTCCCGCATTTTCATATTGTGCCAACATAGTTGCGGCCCACAAGATCATTAGAAATTTAGCAAACTCAGAAGGTTGAACCACAAAAGGTCCAATGCCAATCCAATTTCGGTTTCCGTTAACAGCGTGACCGATGCCAGGAATAAGTAACACGGCCAACATGCCGATCGAAATTAGCAGCGAAACTCGACCAATTGCCCGCCATAAATTCAAACGCAACTTTGCTGCTACCCAGCCAATTGGTAGAGCCAAGCCCAAGAAAATAATTTGGCGTAAGAAGGTTCCGTAAGTATTGCCATTAACTTTGGTTGAGTAAATTGTTGAGGCTGAGAAAACCATTATCAAACCCAGAATACTTAACGCAGTTACGCAGATAGCAAAGAGCGCGAATGTATTAAATGGCTGCAGTAATTTGCTGCGCTTAACTTGCGTTGTCATTTTTACCCACTATTTCTCGAACTGATTTGGCAAAACGATCGCCGCGATCGCCGTATGAAAGGAATTGATCCATCGAGGCGCAAGCAGGTGCTAACAGCACGGCATCGCCTTTTTGAGCAAGCTGTTTTGCCTCAGTAACTATCTGGTTCATAAATTCATTATCTGCACTGCTTCGATCATGACCTGGCTGTGGATCAACGCGAACTATGGAAACGTTCGGAAAATTACTCTGCAATTCGTGGGCAATTAACTCTCGATCGGTGCCGATTAGAACCACTGCTCGTAAACGAGACCCCACTTGGGCAATTAAGTCACTCATTTCAGCGCCTTTAGCTAGTCCCCCAGCTATCCAGACCACACTCAATTCTGACATTACTGATGCTTGAGCAGCATGTGGGTTGGTTGCCTTGGAATCATCAATCCAGCGAATCCCGTTCTCCTCTAAAACTAACTCAATGCGGTGGCGTCCTGGTCGGAATTTCTTGATTGCACTTCGAATTACATCGTGATCAACACCAATGGCGCGCGCTAAGCCTGCCGCAGCTAGTGCATTTGAAACTGAATGTGGCGCAGTTGGTTGAACTTCGGTTAACTCGCAAATCATGGCAGCTTCCATTGGATCTACCACGAATGATCGATCAACCAGCAAGTCCTCAACTAGCCCAATCTCTCCGGGCTTAGGCGTTTGCAAGGTATAGAAAACTTTTCTCCCTTGCCAGTGTTGGCTACCTTCGACCACTGCTGCATCATCACCATTTAGGATTGCAGTGACAGAGCGACTTAGTAAATCTAGTTTTGATTTCGCATACTCAGCAAAAGAACCATGCCAATCAATATGATCTAGTGCGATGTTTAAAATTGAGCCTGCCACAAATTCAGCTGATTCAGACCAGTGAAGCTGGAATGAGGAAAGTTCTAGAATCAAATAATCATACTTTTGCTCAGATGTCACTGCATCAATTACTGGCGTGCCAACATTGCCACAAGCAAAAGCGTTTATACCGGCTGCTTTAAGAATCGATTCGGTAAGTTCGACAGTTGTAGTCTTACCGTTAGTTCCGGTGATCGCTAACCATTTCTGTTCTGGTGCTACTTGTTGCTTGATTTCCCAAGCTAAATCAATTTCATTGAGCAGTGGAATCTCGCGATTTCGCAAATCTGCAATTACTGGGTGACTTGGGCGCCAACCAGGTGAAACAACTGCAGCTGCCCAATTAATATTTGAAAGCTCATTAATTGTTACTCTCTTAAATTCAAAAGTACTGCTCTCGTTTTCGTCATAGATTGAAACCTCGGCTCCCATATTGCTTAAAACTTGAGCAACGGATCGGCCAGTTACCCCGCCGCCAAGTACCAAGAGTTGGGCATGCGCGATAGTCACGCCGCCTACTGTTGATAATGCCGGAGTAATTGCCATTTTTTAACGCTTAAAGCGCAACCCACTGGGCATAGAAGAGGCCTAAGCCAAGTGCTACACATAGTCCAGCGATGATCCAGAAGCGCAGCACAATAGTTACTTCGCCCCAACCTTTTAATTCGAAGTGGTGATGAAGCGGAGCCATTCGGAAAATTCTTTTTCCGCCGGTAGCTTTGAAATATAGAGTCTGAATAATTACTGACATCGTAATGATTACGAATAGACCGCCAAGTGGAATTAATAAAAGTTGAACTCTCAAGGTGCAAGCTAAGCCGGCTAATGCGCCACCAAGAGCTAGCGACCCTGTGTCACCCATAAATATTTTTGCTGGCGAAGCGTTCCACCAAAGAAAGCCCGTACAGGCACCGGCAAGTGCTGCAGCTAATACTGCCAAGTCCAGTGGATCACGAACTGCGTAGCAGCCATTCGATGGGTCGATGGCTATGGCGCAACTTTGACCAAATTCCCAAACGCCAATCAAAATAAATGATAAGAATGTCATTACTGATGCACCAGTTGCTAAGCCATCTAGACCGTCAGTTAAATTCACACCATTACTTGTCGCAGTAACCATTAGCGCGATCCAGATAACTACAACTAACCCACCTAGAACAATGCTGGTATCGCGCACCACTGATAAATTCAACGAAATTGGAGTTAGGCCAGAACTATCGGCAAACCTGATTCCGAAATAGCCGAATGTTGCCGCGATTATTACTTGCCCGAGAATTTTATATCTACCTTTTAAACCTAAAGATTTCTCGCGAGATACTTTTAGCCAATCATCTAAGAATCCTACGAAACCTAGTCCGACTACCAAGGCAATTACTAAAAGTGCTGAGGCAGTCATTGATGTTTGAGTTACTCCATGACTTAGTAAATAACCGGCGATAGCTGCAAAAATAATTATCAAGCCGCCCATAGTTGGAGTTCCGCGCTTGGTGTGGTGCGAACTTGGACCGTCATCTCGAATTATTTGACCGTAGCCACGTTTAGCTAAAAGTCGAATTAGAGCCGGGGTGCCGAATAAAGCGAAGAAGAGCGCTACTGCGCCCGAGATAAGGATCTGTCTCATTTATTCGTCATCCTTCTTTCCTGCCTCAGTTTGCCAGTTCGCTGCTACTTCTTGGGCTATTTCTTCAAAATGTTCGGCACGGGAAGCTTTCACCAGCAATACATCACCAGATTGCATCTCATTTAACAGTGCGACTACTGATTTCTTTTCAGTTAGTTGATGCACTTTTGTATCGCTATCACTTTCTACTCCTTGACCATATGCCGGCATGGAAACTGTAAGCAATTGATCAATTCCTAAGTCGCTAACTAATTTTCCGATAGCAACATGGTCGGCCTTTTCAGCAGGTCCTAGTTCATGCATCTTTCCTAGAACTGCCCAGGATGATCCGCCACGTTCTTGTGCAAATAGAGCCAACGTACGTAAAGCAGCTGCCATCGACTCCGGATTTGCGTTATATGAATCATTGATCATTAATCGACCATTTAGTTCAAATATTTCCATCCGCCACTTGCTAGCAAGTTCAGCCATTGACAGTGCGCCGGCTATTTGATCGACAGATAACCCGAGCGCACTGGAAATAGCTGCTGCTGCTAACGCATTCGGAATTTGATGTAACCCGACTAATCGCATACCAACGGCTGCTCGACCTGATTTTGTTACGAGATCAAAATGTGGTCGACCTTCACGAATCTCAACATCTGCAGCCCGCACGTTACAGTCACTTCGTTCACCAAATGTTAAAACTTCTACCCCATCGGCAACTTTCATGGCCGGTGTAAATTGATCGTAGGTTCCTAGGATCGCAGTTCCACCACTAACAAGCGAGGTAACTAATTCTGATTTAGCTTGTGCAATTGCTTCGCGAGAACCAAATTCACCAATATGCGCATTGCCAACTTTTAGAACTGCGCCAATTTTAGGTTTTGCAATCTCACAAAGCGCTGAGATATCCCCGATATGACGTGCACCCATTTCTACGATGCAGTACTTGGTTTGCTCATTACATTCTAAAATTGTTAATGGCACGCCCAGCTCATTATTGAAAGATCCTTTTGGCGCGACTGTCTCGCCAACTGCCGAAAGAATGTAATTAAGTAAATCCTTAGTCGTGGTTTTTCCTTGCGAGCCAGTAATTCCGATGACCGTTAAATTTGGTAACTGAACTCGTACGAATTTAGCTAGATCAGCAACTGCTTGCATTACATCAGAGACCACAATGCAAGGCTCATCAACTACCTGTGTAGTCAGAGCTAATACGGCACCGTTTGAGAACGCATCAGAACAGTAGTTGTGACCATCGGTGTTTTCGCCGATAAGAGCTAAAAATAGTGCTCCTGCTTTAGCTTGACGTGAATCAAATACCGGTGCTTGGGTGACCATAATGTTTTCATCACCGTGAAGTGAGCCATTTACGATTAATGAGATTTCCCGAGCGGATAGTTTGATCATGAGGCTGCCTCTATCGCAGCAGCTAGAACTAAACGATCATCAAAGTTAAGTTTAACGCCGGCAACTTCTTGGCCAGGCTCATGCCCTTTTCCAAGTATCACAACAACATCACCAGGCTTTGCAGCGGCTACTGCGATATCTATTGCTCGCTTGCGATCAAGTTCAATTGAAGAAGTCGATGGCAGGGTTAAACCTGAAACCATCTCTTTTACTATTTGGACAGGATCTTCACTGCGAGGATTATCGCTGGTAAATATTGCAACATCTGAGCCCGCAATTAGTGCTGCCCCCATCAATGGTCGCTTACTCTTATCGCGATCACCGCCACAACCTAATACGGCAATAATTTTTCCAGCAGTGCTTTCGCGAAGCGCTGCTAATACTCGCGTTACTGAATCTGGCGAATGCGCATAGTCAACTAGAGCGCTAAATGACTGACCCAGATCAACTTTTTCGAGCCGCCCTTCGGCACCGTTAAGTTTTGGGGTAATTACCGCAATATCTATTGGGTCAATTCCGCTGGCGACACTGATGGCTATTGCCATAAGTAGATTATCTAAATTGAAATCACCTACCAATTTGGTAGTTGTTTCAATCAATATTCCACCGGTGCCCCTAATTGCAATTGCGGTGCTGCGCACACCGGTTTCAATTCGTTCAAAATACCAATCAGCTGATCTAACATTGCGCGAGATTTGAACCACTGGCAACTCTTGAGTTTCCAGCAACTTTTTTGACCAAGCTGAATCAATATTTATATAGGCACAATCGGCATACTTATAGCTGAATAAGGCTGCTTTCGCCGCAAAATAGGAGTCCATATCCCCATGAAAGTCCAAGTGATCTTGGGATAAATTAGTAAACGCTGCAATATCAAAATGTGCGCCACCTATTCGGTTTAGCGAAACTGCGTGACTAGAAACTTCCATAAACATATTTCGCATGTGACGTTCGCGCATTACTGCGGCCAAAGATTGCAGCTCTGGCGCCTCTGGCGTGGTGCGCAGGGCCGCAACGACTTCATCACCTATTCGGGTCTCAACAGTTCCCACTAATCCACTTTGCCGGCTAGCTGCCATTGCGATTTGATGAAGTAATGTCGTAACAGTGGTTTTGCCATTAGTACCAGTGACTGCAACGCTAAACATGTCACGCATTGGTTCATTGTGTAACCAGGCTGATACAACACCGGCACTTGCTCGTGGATTTGAAACAACTAATACCGGCATATCTGTGACTAATGCAGCGCCTACTTCGTCAGTTAACACCGCGACAGCACCGTTTAGTTTTGCGCTGCCAGCATATGTTGCACCATGAGTTACTGCGCCAGCCACTGCAACAAATAGATCTCCGGCCTCAATTTGATGTGAATCAATGGATGCCCCGGTAACAATGATGTTTTCTAAATCTGAAAAAGTTGAGTTGGCTGAAACAAGTTCACTGACCTCACGAAGAGTTCTTCCGGCAATGGGATCGAGTGGTCGTAACATTTTAGAGAGCGCCGCTCGCAGAGTTAGTTGGCTTATTTGCCTTAGCTTTGTTTAAATCCTTTTCGTTGAGTGCGATTGGGACAATCTTGGTACCAGTTGGTGCGATGTGCTTTGATTCAAGAACAAATGACATAACTTTCTTAAATACTGGGCCACCAAGATATCCGCCCCAGTGCATTCCTTTTGGATCTTGAATTGTCACTGAAATTACATATCTAGGCGCATCCGCTGGCGCGAAACCAATAAATGAAGCTGTGTAACCGCTATAGCAACCACAGATATCGTTATAACGACTTGCGGTTCCAGTTTTGCCAGCAACTCGGTATCCAGGAATAGCAGCAGAAGGAGCGGTGCCGTTTCCAGAAACCACACTCTCCATCATGAGACGGACTTTTTGGGCGGTTTCTGCACTAATCACTCGTTCACTAGTACGTGACTTGGCAGGTGTGAAATTTCCATTGGCTTCATTTGTTCCTGCAATAACAGTTGGTGATACACGAACCCCATTATTTGCAATAGTGGCAAAGACACTCGTTGCTTGCATTGCAGTCAGAGAGTATCCCTGACCGAATGCAACTGTAGGAGCTGTGGTGCCTGACCAATCTGAAACTGGGCGCAGAATTCCTCGTGATTCACCTGGTAGACCAGAACCAGTGCTGATGCCAATTCCAAACTTAGTTAGATAATCATGTAATTGATTATTAGTAAGTTTTTCGCCAATCATGATTGTGCCAGTGTTGCTAGAAACTGCCAAGATGCCAGAAGTTGTTAAACGTTGTTTAGCGTGTGGTTCGTGATCGTGAAAGAACGTTCCAGCTCTTTTAATCTTGTAGGGAATCGTAAAAACTGTTGTTGGAGTAACTTTGTTCTCTTCAATTGCTGCGGCAATCGTCATAATTTTTCCAGTCGAACCTGGCTCATAAACGTCTTGAACCGATGGATTACGCATTGCAGCTAGAGAAATACTGTCACGATTATTTAGATTAAATGTTGGCGCCGTTGCATGTGCCAAAATTGCACCAGTCTTAGGGTCCATCACAATGACAGTTCCGCTACTTGCACGTGAAGACTTCACCGCATCAGCAATAGCTTTCGATGCAACCCACTGAATATCACGATCAATAGTTAAGCGAATAGAGGTACCAGCTTTGGCCGCAATAATCTCGGATTGCGAACCAGGAATTTCAGCGCCGTAACCATTGGCATATGAGTACTTGCCATTAGTGCCAGTGATAATCGAATTCATGCTTGATTCCAAGCCAGTTGCGCCATTACCTTCTTGATTAACAAAACCGATAAGTGAAGCCACTAAAGAACCAGATGGGTATTCGCGAATATAGGCACGCTCTGGATAGAAAGCGGTAATGCGTTGATCAAACTCTTTTGGATCTAACGCGCTGTTGTGTTCAGATATCGCATTCTTTAAAGCAGTCCAAACCGCAGGTTTGGCATTGCGATAGATCAATTTCCATTTTAACTCACCGGTAAATAGCGTCTTTAGTTCTGAAACTGGCATTCCCAAAATTGGAGCGGCAAATTTCGCAGTAAAAGCAGGGTTTGAAATCGCACTCTGATCAACCACAATATTGATGGCATTTACGCTCTTTGCTAGCGCAACTCCATTTACATCGGTAATGGTGCCGCGAGGCGCCTGCAAAGTCGCTACGTTCTCCATCTCGTTAACTGCCCAAGTTCTAATTGAGTTAGCAGTTATTACCTGCACCCAAATAACCTTCGCGACGAAAATCGCCATAAAGATTAAAGTCAGCGCAATTAAAACTTGGATGCGCTTGCGAACTAGAGCGAAATTACCCAATTGATCCTCCAGCAACTGCTTCAGCTGTAGGAACAAGTGGTTCGTCTAGATTGAGAAATGCCGGATTAGCAGAAGGTTTCATCCCCATTTCGGTAGCTGCAGCAGCTAGTGCCATTGGCGATGAGATTCGATCTAACTGGCGAATATATGCTTCTCGCTGATCAGTTAGTAAACGTGCCTCAAGTTGTAACTTTGAAAGTTTGAACGCATCTTGTGCAAGCAACGTATTGATAAATAGCAACGCAACTAGGCCAAGTGCTCCAATACCAGTTAAGAAAAGAATGAAAACTTTCTGGTCAGCTCGCTTATCGATATCGAGCTTCGGAACTAAGCGAAGAGCGACTTCAGAGGATCGCTCGATTACTTTCTGTTTTGATCGACTGATTGCTGGAGCTAGCGCTGTAATTGCCATTATGCGGCCAACCGTTCTATTGCACGTAGACGTACAGACTGCGCACGCGAGTTCGCGGCAATCTCTGCTTCACTTGGTAGAACCGAACCGCGAACAACTAGCGCAAACTTCGCAGCGAATTCAGGGAGATCAATTGGTAGGTCGCGTGGAGTACCTGATGTTGTAGCTTGACTGAAAATCTCTTTAACGATGCGATCTTCAAGTGATTGGAATGACATAACTACTAGACGACCGCCAACTTTAAGTAGCTCAAGAGCTTGTGGAATAGCGCGACTAACTGCGCCAAGTTCGTCATTGGTTTCGATACGAAGCGCCTGAAACGTGCGCTTGGCAGGATTGCCACCGGTGCGACGAGTCGCTGCTGGAATGCTCTCTTTAACTAAAGTGGCAAGTTGCGCAGTTGAATTAAGTGGAGCTTTTGCTCGTTCTTTAACAATATTCTCAACGATGCGTGTTGCGAATTTTTCCTCGCCATAAGTGCGCAAGATTCGCACTAATTCGCCAGGTGCATAAGTATTTACGATTTCACTTGCCGTAATTCCAGTTGATCGATCCATGCGCATATCAAGGGGCGCATCTTGGGAATAAGAAAATCCACGATCGCTCTGATCAAGCTGCATTGATGAAACACCTAGGTCAAAAAGAATTCCATCGACTTTTTCAAATCCAAAACTATTTACTACATCGGTAATTTCATCGAAGATTGCATGACTTACCATTGCGCGATTTTCAAATTTTGCTAAACGATTCTTAGCTTTAAGGATCGCATCTAAGTCGCGATCAATACCAATCAAAACTAAATTGGGATTAGATTCAAGTAACGCTTCGCTATGTCCGCCAAGTCCAAGAGTTGCATCAATAACAACTGGAATTTCTGATTTATTAATTGCGGGGGTTAGCAGATCAATGCAGGTATCGCGCATTACTGAAATGTGTTCTTGCATTTTCTCCCCCTTTCGTTTAGTACTGCTTTACTTCTTTACTGCTTGTGTTCCATGTTCTGTTTTTCGTTATCGCTATCTGCTCTGGTCACCGCCGGCCGACGGAGTTTCATAAACGGCACCGGGGAAGGGGCGCCGTTTTCGTAGGGTCGGCGGTGGCCAAAAGAGATAGTGGTTAGATCAAAAGAGACCTGGGAACACCTCCTCGGAAACTTCAGCGAATCCCTTTTCGCGATCGC
>Ga0222712_10001947_pt1 | contig 24581 bp, 28 predicted proteins | sample C33_657DmetaG_FD_165043 | JGI IMG/M metagenome (GOLD analysis project Ga0222712, IMG submission 165043) | Estuarine water microbial communities from San Francisco Bay, California, United States - C33_657D | ecosystem: Environmental > Aquatic > Marine > Unclassified | place: USA: California... | reverse complement strand
CAGATCTTCAATTGGTGCACCTGCAAGCCGTTGACCAATAATCTCGGAATCGGCATACATAACTATCTCATTCGATGTCAGCCACCAATTGGTAAGTAATTGGAAAGGCAAAATCAAAAAGTAAGTCAACCAGAAGATTCCTCTGGTCATCATCCTAGATTTAAGTAAAAAGAGATCAAGAACTACTGCCAAAAATACGGCATTAAGCGCGATATCAGAGTAGATCATTTGATCTCCTCTTTCGCTTTACCCCAGCCAGTTAACTTAGTTAGCGCTAAGTAAGTCAGTACCGTCATTAGGGGAACGATAATGAAAAACAAAACTTCTTCAATTGGCAGCTTGCCTAAAAGCATAATTCCTAAAATTTGATTCGAGTCAAAGAACCAACTTCCTTTGCTGACTGCCCAAAAATCCCAAATCAAATAGATAACTAGAATTAGCGAGTCGGTTAAAAGGAATAACTTCAATTTTTTGGAGAACTGCAATTTGAATCCGAAGTTAACGCCGACGGCGCAGATTGCAATAAAAATTAAGACATATGCGTAGTGCAAATTCTCCACGCCTAATCCTCTCGCAATCCACTCAATTTGAGCCTAATCTATAGCCATGAACCAGACTCTTTTTAGAATTTATCAAGGGGCTGGCCAATTTTCCAGAGTGGCAGCCGCATTAGCTATTTTGTTTTTTGCCGGTCTTCAGTTCACCAACTTTGAAATCACGATTAAAGCCCAAGTCGTTATAGCTGTTATCGCGCTCGCAATTGGTATTCCGCATGGAGCAATCGACCATTTGATTACTATCCCCCGTGATTCGACCAAAAAATTTATAGGATTTATAGCCATCTACACGTTAATCGCCATTGTCGCTGCATTGGCTATTGCGCAATGGAACCTGGTTGGCTTTCAGTTTGTAGTGCTCATGAGTGCGCTTCATTTTGGGTTTGGCGATTCGGCATATGCCAATGAAAGCCAAGCGGCGGCTGATAAGAAAGGTTACTCGAGCATTGTTCTAGCCAGTTATGCGATTCCGGCTGGTTTCTTGCCAGTTGTTCTACCACTTACCGATAAACGAACCCTTGATGTTCTCCAAGAACTTAACCCAACTTTAATTAATTGGGCTGGAACTTTTACCGAGTCGCTCAGAAATTCAACTCTTGCCATTGCACTATTTTCTATTTTGCTTTTGGTTGCTACTAAGAATTATGAGTTAGCGGTTGATTTATTGTTGTTGCTTGCGCTCTCATTCTTTGCGCCACCTTTGATTGCCTTTGCCGTTTATTTCGGATTTTGGCACGCAATTAGGCATACCGCTCGATTAGTTCCAAAATTGCCAAGTGCAATGCAAGAAGTTGCCAGCGGTAAACCGTTAGCGGTTTTTTTCAAAGCCGTGATACCTGGTCTTTACGCAATACTCGGAATATTTATTATTGGTATTTTCTTTGTTGCTAAAGGCACAACTGATGTCTCTAGTGATTTCCTCTGGATAATTTTGGTAATTATTTGGGCACTAACTGTTCCGCACATGGCAACCACGGCAAAATTTGATCTTCGTGCTTTTAAGAACTCGCTTCATCCATAAGCGCTTCAACTAAAGTCTCTTGCAGCCAACCTAGCCACGTGTAGACCGCATAAACAGCTCGCATTGGGTCATCTGGTGCTAGTAATTCAAGATCTTCGTGTGAATTTTGATCAACTTTAAGTCGCACTCCAAGTGCCAAGCGCACATCATTTAGCCCGCCTAACCAAGCTTGGGCGTTATCAAAATCAAGAACCACGTCGCCATCGGTTGCACTGAGCAGAAGCATTCGAATCGACATGGCATGAGCACGCTTCTTATCGCGCAACGTACTTTCGGTATAGCGTCGAAACTCAGCGGCATCAACGCCATCTTGATAAGCGTTTGGCAATAGGCGCAATAAGACTTCATCATCGGGCGGTGAGTCATGCGTTGTAATGCCAACCATTGCGGCAAGTGGGTCTTCATTTGCATGATCATGTCGCTCAGCCAGTATTTCAATAATTTGTTGCACTAAATTAACTAGTACCTCGCGCTCGGTTTCAGCAAAGTTGGCAACATAGGTATCGCTACCGTGTCTTAGAAAACCTTCGGTAGGAGTCATTAAATTTGATCCTCGCGGGCAAGTGTTGCCCAGAGCCCGTATTCATGAAGGCGCTGTACGTAGCGTTCCATTTCTTCACGTGGACCTTTAGCAACAATTGATTTACCTTCATTATGAACTTGCAACATTAATTCAGTTGCTTTTTCTTTGGAGAAGCCAAAGACTGTCATAAATACATAAGTTACATAAGTCATTAAATTAATTGGATCATCCCAAACTACGACTACCCATGGGCGATCAGAGCTAAAGATGGCGCTGATCTCAGCAGCTGTTTCCTCGGAAACGGTTGGCTGCGGTTTTAACTTACCCATGACTCAATCATTTCATCTCGAAACGTATTCCTTTGCATTGGGTTATCTCACGATCACAACAAATGGCGCAGAGGTGGATTGCGCCGAGTCAGCGCTACTCAAAACCAATACTCGATAGCTGAAAATGCCTCTAATTAACTCAGTTGGGCTAAATTCAGTGCCGCTCGCCAACAATGGTGCAGTTGTTAAGTTGGCCCAGGCTTTACCATCAAAGCGTTGCAGCGTTACTTGGGCCCCCGCAGTTACCGGAGCAGCCATGACCATAACTTTGAATGACGTGCGAGCTTTTGCTGAAGTAGGGGCAGTGATGCTTAGTCTTGGGTTGATTGTTACTGATATTTCAGAGCTTAAGCCAGCTCCACGTTCCCAACTGCCTTCACTTGTAACCCGTAACTTTCCAGATTTAGCTAAGTAAATCGATGTTGTGAATGAGCCAGCATCGGATGTGATTTGTTTCCCAATTTCGCGCCAAGTGCTTTCATCAAATCCCTTAAACTCTAAGAGCATAGGCAATCCAGAAAGAACTGTTTTATCCTTTAGAGTTGCTTGGCCAGTTAGATTTATGAAAGAGCCGTACTTAAGTGCAATCAGGTCTGTTGAAAGTGATAACAGAACCGCATCAGGTGCAATCGTTAGTGCGGTACTACGTATTCCATCGGTGGCACTTTGTTCTTCCATGCCAATGGTCCATTCTGCCAAGCCGCCTAATCGATACTTTGCCACTAATTGCGCGCGCGCTAAGTAACTTGCAGGGTTTTGATACCAAGCAGTGCGCGTTGCTGTGCAAGAAGTTGCTTGGCCGCTGGCATTGTTTCCGTTATAAGTCTTTTGATAAGTAAAAGTTGCTTCTTGATATTGCTCGTTATAAGTAGGAGTAACACCATAAGTTGATGCCAAGGTTGCAGCGTTGCGCATGATGAAAGTTGCTGCTTTAGCCGTTGTTGAAACTACTTTTGATACATTAGCTGGGCAGATACCATCAACTTTGGTTACCCAATCTCGACCATAGCCAGCTAAGCCAACATAAACCTTTGTTGCGGGCATTACTGAAATTGCGTATTGAACTGTGCGTTCGACCCATGCGATCGGCCCAATTGGCCCCGGCTTACCAGTTGAATAGTCATAGGTCATGATGCGCAAACGATCTATAGATGGTGCGATTTCGGCCCAGGCATAAACGGTGTAGCCCTTTTGTTTCTCAGTGAGGGCAAAATGTACAGGGGCAGTTATAGAAAGAATTTTACCTTTCGCATGCAGAGCAGCACTTAACTCTTTTACTAATAAAACCCAATTTGGTTTAGTAGTTGGCCAAGAGGCCGTGCCGTCTACAAAAGCAAAACCTTCGAAATCTAAATCAATGCCATCGAAGTTCTTAGCAATAACTAAATCCATAATTGACTTAATTACATTTGCTCGATCGCTACTTTTAGCTAGCAGCTTCGCAAGCACTAACTTTTCAGTGCCGTCGGTAATTGTTGGAATGATTTTAAATCCAGCATTGCGCATTGTCGTAAGCGGAACATCAATTGCCACGCTGGGATTTCCTGGTGTGTATAGATCTAAAATATATGGCGCTTTGGTTTTACTATTTAATTTCAAGGTGTACCAAAATGGCATAACTTCGTTGATTAGATCTGCATTTGCCACCGCGGTCGGCAGCGATGTGCTCATTCCGTAATAAGGGATCCAGCCAGTTAATATTTTGCGTGGAGTGGTATTGACGTTCGCCGAATTACTGGGCTCAGCGTTTGCTATTGGAACTAATTGAAAGGCTACGGCTGTGGTGATTGCTATTGCTACCACTCTAGGTGCGGTTCGGGAAATTACGGCAGCGCTAAATGAACGGCGAGTGAACGCCATTAGATTCTGCCGGTAATTCATCATAAGTCTGGTTCTCAGTTAGGGTTTAGCGTTAGCGTTTCAGATAGAGTTCAGATCTTAACGAAATACCGCTAATACCCGCCGTAATGAGAGCGAGAAACCCTGATGCTGAAGAAATTAGCAGTCGAATTCTTCGGAACTTATCTTTTAGTTATTGCCGCAACTGGCGTAATCATCTCGCAAGATGTGTCATTCATAGGAATAGCAGCATCACCAGCTGTTGCGGTAATGATCATGATTTTGGTCCTCGGACATTTCTCAGATGTGCATTTAAATCCGGCAGTATCCCTGGCATTTTTGATACTAAAGAAGATTTCTTTAAAAACTTTCATGGCCTATGTTGGCTGGCAATTAGTTGGTGCTGCTTTTGGTGCTTTAACACTTCAGGCCATTTATACCCAAAAAGTCGCGGCACAAGTTAAAAATGGTGTTCCCGCCATGTCGCCGCAAGCTACTTACCTAACAGGTTTTGCACTTGAGTTAGTCATGACAGCTATTTTGGTATTAGTAATACTTTTAATGACGCAAGATAAAGCAAATAGGAACTCAGCTTCAGCGCCGATCGCGATTGCACTCACAATATTTGTGCTCATTCTTATAACTGGACCAATTGAAGGAACTGGCATTAATCCAGCTCGTTGGTTTGGTCCAGCACTTGCGGGCGGTTATTGGGATTACTGGACTATTTACACCATCGCCCCAATGCTTGGTGGCGCACTAGGTGCTTATAGTTTCCGCGCTTTAGCCGTTCATAAATAAAACAGAGTTTAAATACTCTTCAGAAGCAGGTCAGTACAAATTACTTATCTTCTGGTGCTGGCCGCAACCCAGCATGAATCTCTTTGCAAGTTGGGCAGATCGGATATTTTTCCGGATCGCGTGAAGGTATCCACTTCTTTCCACAAAGTGCTTTGACTGCTTTGCCGGTAACGGCTGATTCAACGATCTTCTCTTTTTTCACATAATGTGAGAAACGATCGTGGCCGCCATCATCTTCTTGCAATTCCGGGCGAGTAAGTAAATCGCCATCTGTTTGCGCATCTTTACCTGGGCGCGAGAAAAATCCCATTCGCTGCTTCATGGCCAAATCTTACCCTGCTCAATAATCGGCTTACTTAAGGGTTTATGGGCAATCCGCGGATAGATGCGTGCAGGGTAGAATCTCCTAATGAAAGACCTACTGCGCACTGCTGATTTAAGTCGAGCCGATGTTGAGCTCCTGCTTAATACTGCGGCAGATTTTGCGGCAAACCCATTGCGCTCAAGCACTGCGCTAGCAAATAAGAGCGTAGCTATTTACATGACTAAGCCTTCAACCCGAACTCGGTTGGCATCTGAAACAGCTGTTGCGCACTTGGGCGGAACCCCAATCTTTATTCGCGGTGATGAACTGCAATTAGGCCGCGGTGAAACTATTGCTGATACTGCGCGAATTATTAGTGGTTACTGCGACGCTTTAATTATTCGTACCTTTGCGCAATCTGATGTCGACGAACTCGGTGCTAACGCATCAGTTCCAGTAATTAACGGATTAACCGATGATGATCATCCGACGCAATTACTTGCGGACTGGGTAACAATTCGCGAAAACTTCGGCGCTGATATTGCGGGTCGTAAATTTGTTTATCTGGGCGACGGAAACAATATGGCGCATGCTTGGTTGACGATGGGTTCAATCATGGGCGCACATGTAGTCGCTGCAACTCCAACCGGTGCCTGGGCGCCTGATGCAAAAGTTGTAGCGCAAGCAAAAGCAATCGCTGCAACAACAGGTGCAACTATTGAAGTTACTAATGATCCTGAAGCCGCCGCTAAAGATGCCAGCGTTTTGTATACCGATGTCTGGATGTCGATGGGTGATCCCGAATCTGAACGAATTGAGAAAACTAAAGCGCTTTCACCATTTGCCGTTTCGCAACAACTAATGGATCTAACTGCAAAGGATTCGATCTTTATGCATTGCTTGCCGGCCCATCGCGAAGAAGAAGTTGCGACTTCGGTTATTGATGGTCCAAAGTCTGTGATTTGGCGCGAGGCTTACCATCGCCGCACCACAATTCAGGCGCTGCTGTATCACTTAACTCGTGGCGAGCTACAGGGGCGCTAGTTGCTCTTAAGTTGTTCTGGTCGCTAGTTTGCTAGGCAATTACCGCAGTTCTTAGGTCTACCTAAAGGGCCATATTTGAGGCTTAACACAGGGCAAATAGAGGCCAAACTCATGCGTTCCTGAGGGTCAGAACTCAGCTTTCTCGCGACATACTCATAGGTAAGCGGTAGTTTTCACCCATGTTAATTGCCGTTCCTAAAGAAATTCGTGAGGGCGAAAAGCGCGTAGCGCTAGTGCCCGATGTCATCAATAAGTTAACTCGCCTAGGTCTCGATGTAGTTATCGAGTCTGGTGCCGGACTACATTCGCAAGCAAGTGATGCTGAATATGTAGCTGCTGGTGCCAAGGTTGAAAGCGGTGATGTTTTAAAGAGCGCCGATGTAGTTCTCTCGGTGCAACCACTTACTCCCGCACAAATGGCAACTTTGAAAAAAGGCGCAGTCACTATTTCTTTCCTCTCGGTTGTAACTGCGGCAGATTCAATTGATGCAGCTGCAAGTGCTGGCGTAACCGCATTCTCGCTCGAACTAGTGCCACGTATTTCACGCGCACAATCTATGGATGCGTTAACTTCGCAAGCACTTTGTGCCGGATACCGCGCCGCAATTGTTGGCGCCGAACTTTCGCCACGCTTCTTCCCATTGTTAATGACTGCAGCGGGCACAGTTACTCCGGCTCAAGTTCTCGTACTTGGTGCGGGTGTTGCTGGCTTACAAGCAATTGCAACAACTCGTCGACTTGGCGCAGTTGTTTCGGCATATGACGTGCGACCTTCTTCGGCTGATGAAGTTAAATCAATGGGAGCAACTTTCATTGAACTTGAATTGGAATCTCTTGCAGGTGCTGGTGGTTATGCCCGCGAGATGACTGAAGAGCGCGCAGCGAAACAGCGCGAGCTACTAACTCCTTACATTGCTAAGTCACATGTACTAATTACAACTGCGGCAGTTCCAGGTCGCACTGCACCGCGATTAGTAACTGCTGAAATGGTTAACTCAATGGCACCTGGCACCGTAATCGTTGACTTAGCTGCTGAAACCGGCGGAAACGTTGAAGGTTCTAAGCCTGGCGAAATCGTGACCACCGCAAACGGCGTGCAAATCTGGGGCGGTAAAGATGTACCAAGCCAGCTGCCGTTCCACGCTTCGAGCCTGTATTCACGCAACGTGGTTAACCTGTTAACGCTGTTAACAGTGCCGCCAGCCGAGGGTACGCAAGCAGCGTTAAACCTTAACTTTGAAGATGAAATCATCGATGGCTCAGCCGTCACTCATGCTGGATCTCGACGTGGTGGAGGGGCTAAGTAAATGGAACCGATTGCAATCATTTCGATTTTCGTACTAGCGGTGTTCGTTGGTTTTGAAGTCGTATCTAAAGTTTCTTCAACGCTGCATACTCCATTGATGTCAGGAGCAAATGCGATTCACGGTGTGATTCTCGTGGGTGCAATCATCGTGGCTTCACATAGCGAAACTAATCTTGAACTTGGACTCTCAGTTGCTGCGATTATCTTGGCAACAATTAACATGATCGGTGGTTTCGTCGTAACCGACCGAATGCTCGAAATGTTTAAGGGTAAGAAGAAGGAGGCCAAATAATGAGCACCTTCGTATATGACTTAATCGGACTTAGCGCTGGTATTTGTTTCGTATTAGCCCTTAAAGGTTTATCTTCACCAAAGAGTGCCCGACGAGGTAACTTAATCGGCGCTCTCGGTGCAACGATCGCAACGGTTGTAATTTTCTTCTACGCAATGCCAAAAGCGAATGGTGAAGCAACATCACTTCCAATCAATAACTTAGGTTGGATCCTTGGCGCGATGGCCATTGGAACTTTGATCGGCGTACCTGCAGCCAAAAAGGTTCAGATGACTCAGATGCCACAACTCGTTGCACTATTTAACGGTGTTGGTGGTGGCGCAGCCGCCCTTGTTGCAATCGTGGAATACCTAAATCTTGGTACCGATGCAACCACTGCCGAAGTTATCGCAACCGTATTTACCGTGGTGGTTGGCTGTGTTTCATTCAGCGGTTCGATTATTACCTTTATGAAGTTGCAAGAACTCATGACTACTCGCCCAGTGGTTTTCCCTGGTGGCCGCTTTGTAATTGCGGGTACTTTGGTAGCTGTTCTTGGTGTGTCAGGCTGGGTTGTTAACGCCCTAGGAACCACGCCACTACTGATTTTGGCTGGTTTATCGCTACTCTTCGGAATCTTGTTCGTGCTTCCAGTTGGTGGCGCAGATGTGCCAATTGTTATCTCGCTTTTAAACGCATTTACTGGTTTAACTGTTGCGGCAAGTGGTTATGTTCTTGATTCAACTCTGTTGATTATTGCCGGTACTTTGGTTGGAGCTTCAGGAACAATTCTTACTCGCATGATGGCTGAAGCAATGGGCCGTTCACTATTTGGAACCTTGTTCGGTGCTTTCACTGCTAAGCCGCAAGAAGCAAGTGGCGCTGCCGAAGAACGCCCTGTGCGTTGTGGTTCACCTGATGATGTTGCGATCTTGCTTAACTATGCCCGTCGCGTTGTAATCGTGCCCGGATTCGGATTAGCAGTTGCACAAGCACAGCACACCGTTCGCGAGTTAGCAGACTTGTTAATTGCAAAGGGAATAGATGTTGCATACGGAATTCACCCGGTTGCTGGTCGCATGCCTGGACATATGAACGTGTTGCTTGCAGAAGCGAATGTTCCTTACGAACAACTTGCTGAAATGGATGAAGTTAACCCAACCTTTGGACAGACCGATGTTGCAATCGTGATAGGTGCAAACGATGTTGTTAACCCAGCTGCTGAAACCACTCCTGGTTGCCCAATTTACGGAATGCCAATTTTACAAGTTTCAAATGCTGCCAACGTTATTTTCTTGAAGCGTTCAATGCGCCCAGGATTTGCTGGCATCGAAAACGAATTGCTTTATGACCCAAAGACTATGTTGCTCTTTGGCGATGCGAAGGCTTCGTTGACCAAGGTCGTTAGCGCGCTTAAGGGTCTGTAAGACTTCTGCAGGGTTAGGTTTAACTCATGAGACGCAGCCTTGCAACCATACTTATTGCGAGCTGCGTTCTGCTCACAAATCTCTCCCCTGCTTCCAGCGCAGTTAAGCCAGGCGATGCCTGCAAAAAATTAGGTCAGACAAGTACCTCCAATGGTTACAAGTTCTCTTGTGTGAAAAGTGGGAAAAAGCTGGTTTGGAGTAAGGGTGTAAAACTTCCAACTCCCAAGCCAATTGCATCGCCTTCAGCTGTTGCAACGCCTAGTCCTTCAGCTGTCGCAACGCCGACGCCTACACCTTCAGTTACGGTTAAAAAGCCATTAACTCTAGACAATCTGGATTATAAAGAAGTTTATCTAGCTTCTCGTGCTGAGGTAAGTAAATACGTAGCAAATGGCTTTACTAACGATGGTGCGATCAATTTCCAGGTTGGAGAAAATGTCGAACCATGGCGAGTTGAAATCGCTAAAAATGAAATTAACTCGGCTGTAAAACTCTGGTCCTCTTTTTTCAAACCAACTTCCATGACAATAATTTGGTACTCATCAAAAGATATCGATTGGGCGAAAGCAAAATATGAGGCGGCTGGTGGAAATCCGGCTTGGGCGAGTGGATTTAGCGGTTGTTCTCCACAGTATTGCGGCAACGCTTCTGCTTCATTGATGGGCGGAACAAAATTCTTGTTTGAACAAGGGCTTGAGTTTAAAGATCAAGGTTTATGGAATCGATCAACTGCTGCTCATGAGTATTCACATCTTGCCCAATTTGGATTAAGCGCCCCAACAAATCTCGGCGCTCTGCCATGGTGGTCTGTTGAAGGTGGTGCACAGTTTTATGGCGAGGCAATCGGTTACGACTATTTCGATTCTTCAAGAGTGACAAGATCGGGTATGCACTCTCAGTACGCAACAGATTCGCAGGCATATATTTCAACCTTATTTCCCGGACAAACTCTTAAATCCTTGCTTCAAAAGAATGATCCGGAGGCCACAAAGATACTTATGAAAAGTATTGAAGCGACGACAAATTCACCTGGTGCACTTGGGTTGTCATATCTGCTTGGCTCTTATGCGACCGAAGTCTTAGTCTCAGTTTACGGCCACGAAAAAATGGCCAATTTTTATAGTTCTTTTGCTACAAGTGCGGATTATCAATCAAATTTCGAGAAGATCTTTGGAATCAGCCTAGATACCTTCTACTTAAAGCTCACTCCCTATCTTTTTTCAATGTCGGCGGAGTTAAAGTAACTAAGTTCGAGTTGCGAGGTAGTTGAAGGTTCAACTACTCTTGGTTTAGAGAAAAGCCTGCGCTCTAAAAGTTAGTCACAGGTGTCGATAAGGAGCACTCATGCCAGCAGTAACCGTTGCCGATATCACCGTACTTCCGCGCGTAAAGGCGATTGCCGGTACACGTGCGCGCGCAGTTCGCAGCATCACGACTGCTCCGCAAGGTTTTGAAGGCGAAGGTTTTCCAGTACGTCGCGCATTTGCCGGCGTAGATATCGCGCAGTTAGATCCGTTCATTCACTTAGATCAAATGGGTGAAGTTGAATACGCACCTGGTGAACCTAAGGGAACTCCTTGGCATCCACATCGTGGTTTTGAAACAGTTACTTACATAATTGATGGAATTTTCGATCACTTCGACAACAACGGTGGCGGCGGAACTATCACCGATGGTGATACGCAGTGGATGACAGCCGGTGCTGGAATTTTGCATATCGAAACACCACCAGAATCATTAGTAATGAGTGGTGGTTTATTCCACGGTTTCCAACTTTGGGTTAACTTGCCAGCTGCTAAGAAATGGTCGCCACCTGCCTATCAAGATTTACGTGCCAGTGAAGTTGCGTTACTTGCTTCAGAAGATGGCGGCGCGCTAATTCGCGTGATTGCTGGCGAACTGGCCGGACACAAAGGCCCTGGTTCAACTCAAACACCGATCACTTTGATTCATGCCACTTTGCAACCAGGTGCTGAAATTCGTTTGCCTTGGCGCAAGGATTACAACGCACTTGTTTACACGCTAGCTGGCCACGGTTTTGTTGGCGAAGAATCTCGCCCAGTACAAATGGGTCAACTAACAGTCTTTGGTGAAGGTGACACAATCGTTGTGCGTGCTGCAAATGTGCAGGAATCACGTTCACCTGAGATGGAACTTTTCATTCTCGGTGGTGAGCCAATTAAAGAACCTGTCGCTTGGATGGGCCCATTTGTAATGAATACCAAGCGCGAAGTTCTACAGGCTTTTGAGGACTTCCAAAAGGGCGTTCTAGGCTCGATTCCAGTAATTGAAAAAGGTCATCGCCCGAATGCACAACTAAATCGTGGTGGCGAAGGTTCGAAGTTGGGTGGCTCAAATACCCCTAATTCAACCGGTAGCAGAACAAACGGTTCCGAGATACTCGATGTGCACGGTGCGCCGACAACTTTGCAAGAGGGTTAAAGCTAAAGTTCTAGCAGCTACCGATCTTCACGAAATCGCGCACTGTGAATGCCGGTACTGATGTCTTATTGCCGATAGTTGAATAGCTGATTGCGCCAGTTACGTTTACTTTCGCAATAAAGGCATCATCTTCCTTCAACTTAAGCAGGCTCTTAGCATTTCCAGTGAACATTGAGTTAACACCGCTTAACCAAGATGTTGCTGGGGTTTTGGAAGCGTATGCGCGGAACTTTGAACCGCCAGTGTTTGCATCAAATTGTGCGACGCAACCAAAGATCACAAAGTTCTTACCTTTTACTTGAGCTGGTGAGCGAGTCAAGGTGTTCCACTGGAGTTCTGTTGGCTCAGTGAAATTAACTGCCTTGGCACCCGATGGGCACTTGCCGCTTTTAACAACTGAATAAGTAGATCCCTTAACGCAAACAACTCCTTGCGCATTAAGCGCAGTTAAGTGCTTTACAGCTGGGTTTTCGATCTTGACCGGGATGACTGATTCAAGCGCTAACTTGCCAGTATCAGATGAGAACTTAATCGAGGCGTTCATCGTAAATGGCCCCACAGCTTTAGCAATTGTGTAGTCACAGATTGAGAGTGAGCCGGTCTGAATTTCTGATTCAGTTTCATATGCAAAATCAGTACCTAGTTTCGTGCCTTTGCTATCTTGCAGAACAAACTCAAAACTCGAGATTTCGTCATAGGGATCATTCACGGTGAATTGATACTCAAAAGGTGAACATGATTTTGGATAAGGAATCTCGATATTCGCAAAATCTGTCTTGAATGTCAGGTATTCGGCAAAATTTGATGGTCGTTTAGGGAATTTCGAATTACGGACACTGTATTTATTGGTTAGTTTTGACTTCCCAGTTTCATCATCAAAATTTATTGTTACTTCGATACTAAATGGGGCAGCAGCGTCCTTGACTGTGTAGCCACAAACACTGAAATCGCCCTTTTGTTCACCTTTTGCACTTGAGTATGCAGACTCTGAGGAGACTTCTTTACCTTTTGCATCCTTGAGTGAGAAATCTATATCTGAGATTTCTGAAAATGGATCATTCATTGTGTATTTAAACTCTAGCGGTTCGCAATCCTTTGGAAATGGCATTTCTAAAGTAGTTAGATCGGAAGAGAACTTTAGATAATCCGCAAAAGTGACTGGACGCTTAGGAAATGAAGTTGTTGGAACCGAGAAAGTTAAATTTATATCGGTTAACTTGGAACCAAATCCACGGTCAATTGCAGCAGTTGCAATAAATGGATTAGCGGTATCTACGGTTGAAAAACTAGACGGACTCGCGTAAATATCGAAGTCTAGACTGGCCTTTTTAGCTGTTGTTGTGTAGTCATATGAACTGCCGATTGACTTACCTTTTGAGTCCTTCAGTGTGAAAGTTACCGAATCGCCGGCATCAAAGAAATTAGGTGAATTAGGAGTCAGAACGAAAATCCAGTAGCTAGAAGTGAAGTTCAAATCAGGCACGGTAAGAGTCCAACCATTGCTAGTCACGTTAACCGGCGCTGCGTTAGCTGCAGTCATGCCAGCGCCTGTCACGCTAAGGGCGGTAATGCCTAAGGCGCCAGCGCCAATTGCGACAATATTTAGCGATACGGACATGGCAAATGCGATTGCGCTGGAAACTATCTTCTTTGCTGCTGATCTGATCATGGGCAAATACTAATTGGGGAATCCCTATATTGCCCATCGAGTGAGCACCATGTTCCACTACCGTAGGCACATGATTTGGTGGCCGAGCGAAGTTCCAACAATTACGAATGGGCAATTCACCCTGCGCCCGTTGTCCGAAGCACACATCGATGCGATTTATCAATCCTGCCAAGACCCGCTTATTCCACGTTTCACAACAGTGCCTTCGCCATATTCCATAGAGTTGGCTCAATCTTTTGTCCGTACAAGAGCGCCGCAACTCTTTGAGGAGCGTAAGGCAATTCAATGGATATTGACTGTTGCTAAAGATGTCAGCCAAGATGCCTTGAAGATAAATAGTGAAACCTTTATCGGACCGTTTTCAATTCATGCAATTGAAGAAAACAACCACATCGGTGAAATTGGCTACTGGCTAAACAAAGATGTGCGCGGTCATGGCTATGGCTCAATTGGTAGCAAGATGGTTACTAAGTACGCTTTCGAAACTCTAGGACTTCGTCGACTTGCCGGCATAGTTGATAATGACAATGAAGCTTCAAAGAAGGTATTGCTGGGCGCTGGTTACGCTCATGAGGGACTAATGAAATCTCGAGTCACGCGCGCTGATGGTGGCCAAATTGATATGGATTTATTTGCTGCAACTTCAGATTCTTGGGTTAGCCTTTAACTATGGAATCACTGGTAATTCTTGTCGCAATAATCCTTGTTATCTCGACATTTAGCGGTCCAATTGCTCTATTCCTTACTTGGTTACCAGCGTTGAATCGTGAAAGTACGAGTAATCCTGCTCGATTAATTCGCCGAATCTTTGTGACATTTCTATCTTTAATCGGAAGTTTCGTTTCATTTAATCTATTTATTGCCGGTTCAACTTTAGCCACAACACTTATGGCAACTTTTGGTTCACTAACTGCATTCTTTGCCGTGAAGCGCGAGTATTTTCCAAATGGTTTCGGATTTAAAGGTTTTGGCGGTGGATCCGATCGTCGCAATGGACCAAGCGGACAGCACTAGATTATTTCTGCAGTGTTGAACTATTTTTGCATCACTAAATAAAGCATGGTGGAGGTTTGCGCTAAAGCGCTAAACCACCACGCCTCGTTCGGCTATATACAAATGTAAACACTTGCATACGCCTCATTCGTTGTGGAGGTGCCGGGAATCGAACCCGGGTCCTTCGGTACTGACATAGGGCTTCTACGGGCGTAGTGCGTTTATCGTTTTCTCAGTTCCGGATCTCTTACACACAAGTATCCGACAAACTCATTTGCGAAACTGTTCTCCGAAGTCGTTCGCAAAGCCAACTTCATGAAAAGCCTTCTGTCGGCGTTAGATCCCAGTCCGAAGGCGGAGCGCTGGGTTAACGGATTACAGAGCTAGCTTAGGCAGCTAGGGTGTAATCAGCGGCAGTTGTACTGGCGCTTGATTTTTTGCACAGGTTATTGGTTAACGAGATCATCCTGGCTTCCTCGGCCCGCTTCCCCTATCCCAACATCCAAAGTCGAGACCGTTCACCCCCAAGGGTGTGGAAGCTATATTGCTTCGCTATTTAATTGTTTTATCAGGGGTCGATTATTAGCGGAAAATATTTCCGCGAACAAACTAACACTTGATGGGTTAAGTGTAAGGCAGAGATATGAGAAGAATCTAATCCGATGTGAATTACGCGCAAAAACGTCAATTATCTGAAGTTAAACGATGCTCCGTGGAGCGCAGAAAATAGGAAATCTTTTTACTGGTTTGCTAGTCGTCGTATTTGCTTGAGCGCCCACTCTTGCCGCTGTTGCGACGCGATATTTCGCGCTCAATTTCGCGACCTGCTTGTTGTTCCATCAGAGCTTCGCGCTTATCGTGTGCTTTCTTTCCGCGCGCAACCGCTAACTCAATCTTTGCTTTGCCATCTTTGAAATAAAGTGAAAGCGGAACCAAAGTAAGTCCACCGGTTTTTACCTTTGCATGCAGGCGTTTGATCTCATCTTTATGAACGAGCAACTTACGATTTCGACGCGGAGTGTGGTTAGTCCAAGTTCCCTCGGTGTATTCGGGAATATGCACGCCATGTAACCAAAGTTCGCCATCTTCGATCATGGCAAATCCATCAACTAATGAAGCGCGACCAGCACGCAATGATTTAACTTCAGTGCCAGTTAGAACTAATCCGCATTCAAAAACATCTTCGATTGAATAATCGTGGCGCGCTTTTTTATTCTGCGCAATTAACTTCTTGCCAACTTCCTTTACCACGATGCACCTGCTGTGAAAATTACTACGGCAGAGTCGGAAATAAGGTTCCCAAAGCTCTTTGTAGTTACCACGATGCACCGCCGATATTAGGCGTTAGACCTTGAGATAGCGACGAAGTGTTATCAGAGAAGCAATAGTTGAAACGCCGATACCGGTTAGCAATAACCAACCGGACGCGATCCAGACTTCGTTCCAGCCAAAGAATTTCGTGAAGGTTAACAACGGCGCAACTTTGCTATCAATCACACTCTTAAGTGCTGCTAACAAACCTGTTGCTAGACCCCAGCCGACAAAGGCAGAGAAGATTCCTTCGAGCAAGAATGGCAACTGAATTGACCAGGAAGATGCGCCAACGAGTTTCATAACACCGGTTTCGCGGCGACGGTTAAAGGCTGCGATGCGCAAGGTATTACTAATCAAAAGGGCAGCAGTTAATACCGAAGCTAGGCCAACTAATAACGCACCATTTCGGAGCACTGATAATAATTGGAAGAACTTTTCCAAAATTGAACGCTGGTCTTGAACCACATCGACACCAGGACGCCCTGAAAACGCGCTAACTACTACTGCGAACTGCGTTGGATCCTTTAGTTTCACGCGGAAAGACTCTGGCAATTGATCTGAAGAAACATTCTGGGCAATGGCAGATTCCTTAAATCGTTCTTGGAAACGCGTAAATGCCTCTGATTGCGACTCGTAGTAAACGCTATCTACAACGCTTAGTTCTTCAAGATCTTTCTGAATCTGTAAACGTTGATCAGTGGTTACTACGCCACCTGAACATGATGGAGTTTCACTTAAAGGCCCGCAGAGAAATACCGATACTTCGATCTTGTCATACCAATAATCCTTCATGGCACTTACTTGGGCGTTAGATAAAAGTCCGATTCCAAGCAGTGATAGCGAAATCGCGACTGTAACAACAACGGCAAATGTCATGGTCATATTTCGGCGCAGGCCGATACCAACTTCGCTCATTAAAAACTTAGCGCGCATCGATCTGCCCCTATCCCTTGTGTCCGAAAGCTGAGTAATTCATCATCAACCCGTGTGTAGATGCGTTGCGATTCATCATCAACCCGTGTATCCGTAAACGCCGCGAACTTGGTCGCGAATAACATGGCCGCCTTCGAGTTCAATAACTCGCTTGCGCATTTGATCAACAATTCCGGAATCGTGCGTTGCCATCAAAACCGTGGTGCCTTCACGGTTAATGCGATCAAGTAATTTCATGATGCCCACGCTGGTATTTGGATCAAGGTTTCCAGTTGGTTCATCAGCAATTAAAATCAAGGGGCGGCTGACATATGCACGCGCGATTGCAACGCGCTGTTGCTCACCGCCTGAAATTTCATTTGGCTTGCGATCAGCTTTATCTTCTAAACCAACAAGTTCTAAAACTTCAGGAACTTCGCGGTTGATTTCTTTCTGCGAATAACCAAGTACGTGCAATGTGAATGCCACATTCTCAGCAATAGTTTTATTTGGCAGTAAACGGAAATCTTGGAAAACAGTTCCGACCTGACGACGAAGTTCTGGAACTTTATGATTTGCCAGAGTATTTAAATCTTTACCAGCCACGTGAATCGTGCCAGTCGATGGGCGCTCTTCGCGCAGAATCAAACGCAAGAAAGTTGATTTACCAGAACCCGAAAGACCAACCAAGAAAACGAACTCGCCCTTGGTGATTTCCAAGTCCACGTTTTCCAGCGCCGCTCGATCCATTCCTGGATAGGTCTTGCTGACCTTCTCTAAGCGAATCAATTTCAACTCCCTGCATTCGACTAAACTTAACTTGAGCTGGCGCACAATGAGCGTGCGCCTGCCTTAACTGTCTTAGTTTAGGTAAAAGGGGCACAAATCGGGCTCTCTAACGCGCTTTTTGGCTGTGAAATCAGGCTGAGAATCGCGAATTAGAGAGGAATTGGTTCGACGATCTCTTCGTAATTAATTGCCTGTTTATTGTTTCCCAGAACATCTGCTAAAAATCGATCGAGGTGGGTAAGCCGCTAAATCTGCTTCGTTTGATGGAGATTAACTGCTGCGACGCCTGAGCTCAGAAGTTAACTGCTGCGACGCCAGCGAATTCCAGCTTCGATAAATTCATCAATTTCACCATTTAGTACGGCGCTGGTATTTCCGGTTTCATAATCAGTGCGCAAATCCTTAACCATTTGATACGGCGCCAAAACATAAGAGCGCATTTGATTGCCCCAAGAGCCAGAATTATCGCCCTTTAGCGCATTGATTTTCGCCTGCTCTTCTTGGCGACGGCGCTCAAGTAATTTTGATTGCAAGACAGCCATAGCAGTTGCCTTATTCTGAATCTGCGAACGTTCGTTCTGACACGAAACCACAATGCCAGTTGGAATATGTGTCAATCGAACTGCCGAGTCGGTGGTGTTTACGCCTTGTCCGCCCGGGCCTGATGAACGATAAACATCTACCCGAATTTCTTTTTCATCAATTTCAATCGCATCACTTTGTTCAACTACCGGCACAATTTCCACGCCAGCAAATGATGTGTGGCGACGTGATTGACTATCAAATGGCGAAATACGAACTAAGCGATGTGTGCCTTGCTCTACCGACAAAGTGCCGTATGCATATGGCGATGAAACTCTAAACGTGGTTGATTTGATTCCGGCTTCTTCGGCATATGAAGTTTCGAGGACATCAACTTTTAAATTATGGCGTTCGCAATATCGCAAATACATACGCATTAACATTTCGGCCCAGTCAGCTGCTTCAACTCCGCCAGCTTCAGAGCGAATAGTCACCAACGCATCGCGTTCGTCATACTCACCGTTGAGAAGCGTTTGAACTTCAAGTTCACTGATTGCTTTCTTAACTGAATCTAATTCTGTGCCGGCATCAGCTAATGCACTCTCATCGCCTTCGGCATTAGCTAGCTCTAACAAAATCGGCATATCTTCAACGCGACGGCGCAACCCTTCTAGGCGGCTAATTGTTGATTGCACTCGCGATAAACGACTAGTTACTTTCTGCGCATTTTCTGGATCATCCCAAAGATTGGCCACCCCGGCTGCAGCCTCTAGTTCTATTGCAGATGCGCGTAATTTAGGAAGGTCTAATACCTTCTCGATCGAAACCAGAGTTGCATCGATTGCAGCAATCTCTAGATCATATTCACGCGCGGCCATGGAGATTAGTCTAGTGGACGCTCAAACCCACGATTAACGCAGCTAAAGGTTAATGCCAAATATCTAAAGATTTATGCCAAATATCGAGAGCACGCGTTTCTTCACGCTAGTAGTTCCAGCCGACGCCGAAAGATCAACACTTTCAAAGGAGAAGAGTGAAAGTGAAATCGGCAGCCATGCTTTTGCAGATGCGGTTATCAAAACTTCAGTGCCATTACATTGGAATTCGCTGATGTGCACATTGCTTAATTCGCGGCGCACTAATTGCTTGCTAGAACCGTAATTACGGTTTGAAGTATTTGCGATATCGGCCAATGTTTCACTGGCTCGACTACTTGCCGCCTTGCAATCAATTGGAATCACTGGGCTCGCATCACTAACTAGAAACGATAACGCGGAATGCTTACCTTGGTAATAGGTATCTAAATCCAACGCGTGAGCCGCACTCTGAGCTGCCGATTCAGTTGCTTGCACCAAAGAACGTTGAGCGACAATGACTGCTGAAATATCTGTTAATACGACGCCAGATAGGAGTGCGACTGCAAATAAACCAAAGACTAAAACCGAAATTGAACCGTCTTCACTCTTAAGTCGCCTTAATATCTGCTTTAAACCCAAGGCGAAACTGTTTCCCGGGCAGTTGCGGTACTTACGCGCTTACCGTCTTGGCTTCGCAACGTAATCGTGATCTCGACTTTATTGTCTGGAGTTATACAAAGTAGCCCCGCACAATCAACCGTGAAATCTAAATCCTTGATTCGTTCCTCTTTGAGCCCTAGCTCTCGAGCCCCTGTTTTTATTGTGTTTCGAGCATTTAAAGTAGCGCTTAAGTCATTTGCACTAAGGATGTAGGCCCGCACAGATTCACGAGCCAAAGTGCGCACTATGAATTCATCATTACTAAGGGCTGCAAACTGCGATAGAAAAATAATCACCGGGACAAATAGTGGTAGTGCGAGTGCTACAAACTCGACAACGGCACTTCCGCTTTCATCTCTTAACTTATGAAGAAGATTCATCACTAGCCCTGGTTTTCCAGTATTGAGAATCCATGCACTTTTACTGCGTGTTCCTGGCTTCCCAAGTGTGGAACTAGGTTTGGCAACGCTCGATTATGTGTTGTTACAACAGCCCGCAACTTATTGAAGGCATCGGGTGAGTTGAGATCAATGACTACATCGCCTTGTTCAAAGCGGCCAGTAATTGAATTATGTGTTGCTGCACTTTGGGCATAACTGGCTTCAATATTGCGGCTACTAATTGAAAGTACTAACTGAAACGAAATCAGAAACAAGGTCATCAACGGGATTACAACTAGAGCGCTTTCAACGCTGCCTCGTTCGCTACGTAGTGACTTTGCAAAATTAGCTAAATCGCGCTTGCGTCGAACTTTGAATAGATGGCGTTGTCGTTTCTCCATGAATCGTCGTCGCCACGCACTTCGCAGCCAACGCTTACCTCGAGGCCTTGGAGGTAACCCCGAGAGAAGGGATAAAACCATTACCGAATACCGTTCATAGCATCAAGTGAGTTCTTTAAAATAGTTGTTAGGCGAGGTGCTGCGATTGTCCAGATTGCGGTAACGAGCCCAGTTGTCATCAGAACAACTAAAACCCAGCCCGGCACATCTCCGCGCTCATCCTTAACCTTTGTTACAAGATCAAAGCTACGCAAACGATTGATTCTGCGACCAGCTGCAATTGCCGCCTTGGTCATCGCAGATTCAGCACTGCTTATGATTCTCATGGCAACAAATTTCTTTGGGACATTATTTACTTCAGTCATGCTTTCCATATTTCCTCTTTCTCTTGTTTGGGTCTAGTTGCTTGGTCTTTTTATTACTTTGGTGACGGATTTTTTGTAGCTCTTTCTATAAGTAGCGCTACTACATAAAGCCATTTAGATTTGAAAGTGATGGCCAAAGTGCAAAGAGCATCGAGACTGGCAAGATCAGAAAGACCACTGGAATCATCATGGAAATCTCGGCTTTACCAGCTGCGGTCATAATTTGATTGCGATGTGCAGTTCGTGATTCCTGCGCATGTCGTTGTAGCACTTCAACAATTGGTGCACCGCGCAACATTGCAGTGATCATGGCGTCGATAAACCTGCGAATAGTTACCGATTTAATTCGCCGGCCCATCGCATCGAGTGCAATATGAAATGGCGCTCCCGCGATTACATCTTTTGTAACCACGGCAAATTCCAAAGCTAACTCACACTCTGAGCGAGCAGCGATAGTGGCCATTGCATTTAGAGGAGTTTGGCCCGCTGATATTGATAGCGTTAACATCTCAATTAGGGCAGGGAATTCGGCATCCATCTGTGCCCGCCGCTTTACAACCGCTTTAGTTAAGTTGCGATCGATTAAGACAAAGGCAAAGTATCCGGCAACTGCGCCCATGACCAAAGCCCCTGCAAATGAGGCACTTTTAGCCCATATCAACAGCGCAAATACGGCAGAAGTAAGAAACGCGGTGGCAATCTGACTGCTGCGAAACTCCAAATATTCATGCGTACTGGTGCGGTTTAGCTCAAGCAAACGATCGCGCAATTTACTGCGATCATCGAAATTCGCTGCAAACTTACGATACTTAACTTTGCTCAGCTTCAACGCTTTTGCCTCATCACCTCGATCAGATGCCACGATTAAGTAGGCAGCTATCAATGCAAATGCAGTTGAGAGAAAGAGCGCGTTCACTGAGAAACTCCATAATTGAAAACTTCCGCACTTGACATCAGTAGTCCGTTAGAAGAATTCATTGAGAGACTCCAAAAACGCGAGGCGGTTTGGGCAGAGCACCCAATTTATTCATCCAAAGATATGCAACGACGGTCATAAAAATTCCTGCAATTAGAATTACAGCCCCGGTACTTGTCGCATATGCAGCCGCTGTTGCTGGTTGAGTTGAAAGCAATAAGAGAAGTAACCATGGAGCGGCAGCAGACAGATGCGCAGAGTTTTTAATCCAGCCGTGCTTAACTTCAATCTCTTTACGAAGTGCTAAGTCTTGTCGAATAAAATCTCCGACCATTCGCAAAATCTGTAACAGATGAGTTCCGCCGAGTGATCGCGAAAGAATTATTGCTTCAAAGATTTGATCGCTGGCATAGTGCGAAAACTGTTTTTGTAGCCAAGCGATAGCGGCTGTGAAATCACCATCTTTGCGAACCTGTCGATTGAACTCGACAAAATATGGTGCCAGTTCGCGCGGTCCACGTTCGGCCAGTTGTGAGAGTGCTTCAACCAAGGACATTCCAGATTGAATTCCGGTGATTAGATGATCAACCACATCGGGCCAAAGCAATTCGAACTTTGTTTCGCGGCGCTTGGCCGAAGAAAACAGAAAAGTGAATGTGATTGCCGAAGCCATGGTCGCAAAAGCCAGTGCAATAGAGATAGATGAACTTAAGACTGTGATTGCAAAGCCAACGGCCAGCCCGGAGACAGCTGAAATGGCCATCTGGCGCCACTTTGGTGAGATCATGGCCAGTCTCGAATTCATCGGCGCACCAATTTCTTCTCTGGTTCTACAAATTCCTTTTTCGAAATAGCCGAGTCATTCACCAGAGACGCAAACTTTTCTGGATGAGGCAATGAACCCAGACCGCGCACATAACTGCCAGTTTCGCTATGCCAGGTGTAGAGCGAATCAACTTCGGGATTTAGATTCTCAACGCGACCTGTTACAGCAGCTATTTCACTAACTCGACGAACCCCATAACGATCAAGAGTCACATGCACGATTAGATCAATTGAGCTGGCAATAGTGGGTGCGATAAAGCGATGAGAAATATTCTCACCAGCAAGCAAAGGCAAGATCTGTAATTTGGCAATCGCATCGCGCGCTGAGTTCGCGTGCAAAGTTCCCATTCCGGGTAAGCCAGAATTTAGAGCAATTAATAAATCAAGTGCTTCGGACTCTCTAACCTCACCAACCACAATGCGCGATGGCCGCATACGCAAAGATTCTTTGATTAAGCGACGTAAAGAGATTTCACCTTCGCCTTGTAGATTCGCACTACGAGTTTGCATCGCAATGACATCAGGAAGTTGTGGCGCTAATTCAAATACTTCTTCAATTGTGATTACTCGTTCTGCAACCGGGATAGCCGAGACCAACGCATTTAGCATTGTGGTCTTACCAGCTTGGGTTCCGCCGCTTACTAAAATATTGATGCCAGCAGAAACACTTTGCCGCAGCAGTTCGGCCATTTCAATAGTCATGACATCGCGCTCGGCTAGTTGAGCAAGAGATATTTTCTGCAGTAAATGTTTGCGGATGTTAACCGCCCAATGTTGTGGAGTTATCTCAGGGATCGCAACGTGTAAACGCGAACCATCAGGCAACCGCGCATCGACAAACGGTACTGAAAGGTCTAGTCGGCGCCCACTCCAGAGCAATAACCGCTCGACCAGATTGCGCACTTGTTCAGCGCTGAGTAGCAACATAGTCAGCTCAGAACGTCCACTGCGAGCAACAAATATTCGCTCTGGTGAATTGATCCAGACCTCTTCGATCGTTGGGTCAGCTATGAAGGCCGCAAGTGGCCCAAATACATTGGTCGCATCGATCTCGGTCTCAGACATGTAGCGAAGATAGTTAGCGATTCATTTTGCTTTTTGGCTCATCGAAAACTCTGTGGACGGACTGGATTCGTTTCTAAATTTCTTAAGCGAGAAAACCTATTTATAACTTATGCACACGAATTAGCCGTGGCAATTTCTATTGCAGCTGAAGAACATAAGTTCCGCAATGTGTTGTGACCCCTAAGTGCTACCGAGTAATCGGTGGACTTTCATCTGTCGAGTCTTTCCTCGATCTACAGATGAAAGGAGGTGATGCCAATGGAGCCCAGTGCAAACTGGACCCAAATTGCGGTGACTTTGATTAAGTCTATTTTCGATTATTTGTCGAGAAAAGGCCAAAGTCGCCGCGACAACGGCGACTCTGGGTAAAGCCAGGGCAGAACACGAAAGAGCCCCTCGGGATTTTAATCTCGAGGGGCTCTTTCTATCATGGATTAGAACTTGCACACAATAGTTTGCAAAGATAGTTGTGCGTTTAGAAAAACTACTTTCTGAAGCACGATGTTACTTTCTGTAACTTAAATCAATTATTTCTAGGTCAAGATATAGATCCTGTTCGTAAAAGATTTACAAAATAAAAATGGCCGCACATTTCTGTGCGGCCATTTTCATAACTGTTTAATTTCCGTCGTAATCCTCGTTGTAGTCGTCAACTGATAACGCGTAGAACGAAATGTTAAAGCTAGATGAATTAGTTGCTTTCTGACCACTTGCTGCTGGAACAAGAACGCGGAACTTCCATGTTCCATCGCAGAATTCCCCAGAGTTGCAATATGAATCAAAGAATAGATTTGCACTTCCCTTTGTCGAAGTTGTTACCGAATCTTCTTCTTTCCACTTCTTATCCCAATACTGCAGAATCACTTTGCGCTTAGGAGTAAGTGGCTTAACTTTTACACTTACGTAGCAAGTCCAATCCTCTTCTTCTTCAAAGATTGCATACTCGCCCTCTTCGTCGTAGTAATCAGAGCAATCACCGTTGATGTAATAAGTAACGGCTTGAGTTGCCGCCTCTGCCTTGCTAGGCGCGAGAAAGAAGTTAGAAATCA
>Ga0222712_10001946_pt1 | contig 24589 bp, 22 predicted proteins | sample C33_657DmetaG_FD_165043 | JGI IMG/M metagenome (GOLD analysis project Ga0222712, IMG submission 165043) | Estuarine water microbial communities from San Francisco Bay, California, United States - C33_657D | ecosystem: Environmental > Aquatic > Marine > Unclassified | place: USA: California... | reverse complement strand
ATCAGCCACCAGACAAGGATGTGCTGCTTTTGAGGAAGCTGCAAACCAGCAACTATGACACTCTCAAATCGGTGCCAATATCCGCAGGTGAATCAGAGCTACGCAAAGTCAAACGTAGCACCCACGCCAACAATGCAATATCGGTGCTGAACATACATAAATATAGCGAACGCAACAACGCGACGGATTGGAATGTAAGCAAGGGTCCGTACAGACTCAAAGTTAGGAGATAAGAATGACCGCTAAGAAATGCAGATGCCCCGTGGACAGCCCGTTCATGTGGAAGCATGACCACAGCCCGTCCGTGTTCGCTAAGGACCCGCACTTCCGAGGCGCAGGTGCCGTGATGTCGCAGAGCCAGACACAGGTGGTCGAGCGCAACCGCGCTCAGGGGATATCCATTGGCACCATCCCCAACCTATCCAACAAGGCCCAGAACATCATCAATGTGCGTCAGTTCACGGTGTACTCCAAGGCAGGGAGGCCCATGTGATTCGTTGCCCTGAGTGCGGCAAGAGCAGCAAGATACTGGAGACACGAGATGCCCCACAAACAAACACGAACTACCGCAGACGCCAATGCACCAGCGGCCACGCCTTCACGACAGTCGAGGCAGTCACAACAGGAGGAATTAAAAGCAATCTTAGAAAATCGATGGTGGCCCTTCAACCGAGCAAGCGCCGAGACTTTGGCCCAAGCCCACCGACAAAAACTAAAAGTCGCCCAACCCCAACAACATGAGCAGGCACTACTATGACACCTGAAGCCAAGGTCAAGCTGGCTGTGAAGAAGATTCTCGACGAGCTAGGCATCTACCACTTCTCGCCATTCATGGCGGGCATGGGACGCTCCGGCGTTCCTGACATCATTGCCTGCCACGAGGGACGCTTCCTCGGCATCGAGTGCAAGGCCGGCAAGGGCAAGACCACTGCGCTGCAAGATCGCGAACTAAACGCAATCGCTGCCGCTGGTGGGTATACCTTCGTGGCGCGAGAGACCAACTTAGAAGAACTGAGAGAAGAACTGGAATGTTTGATTTAAACAAAGCCCTCGAACGAATGTCAGAGGACCAGCGTGAGCACTTGCGCATCGTCATCACTGAGCTGATCCAGTGCTATGTGGACCAAGACCTGAGCGGGATGGTACTGATTGGCAAGGAGCCCTACAGCCAGTACAAGGTGATGATGGTCAACGCGGGTGAGATGGAGGCAGCCAAGCTGCTGCGCTCTGCCTCTGCGTTTGTGCATGACTATGTGATGGAGGACGCACCTCCCAAGGAAAAGTTCAATTGAGTAAGCCATACGACCAGATACTGACTCTGGATTTCGAGACGCGATGGGCCAGCAAGAGCTACACGCTGTCGAAGATGACTACCGAGGAGTACATACGAGATGAAAAATTTACTGCATTTGGAGTCTGCGTCCATTTATTCGGAAGCGACGAACCAACTCGATGGGTTAGAGGACCTGACCTACCTGAGTTCTTTTCTGGAATCGACTGGGGAAGAACCGCCGTCCTTGCACACAACGCACAGTTCGATGTATCCATTCTGGAGTGGGTGTACCACGCACGTCCCGCGTTCATCTTCGACACCCTATCGATGGCAAGAGCTCTCCGAGGTGTGGAAGCTGGCAATTCCCTTGCACTGCTTGCCAGAGACTTCGCGCTGCCGCCAAAAGGGCAGGCCGTTCACTCGACTGACGGGCTTATCGAGCTTAGTCCAGCCGTCGAGCACGAGCTCGCTGAATACTGTAAACATGATGTGTATCTGTGTGAGGAGATTTTCAAGCGACTGGCACCGGGTTACCCGGCTAGCGAACTACGACTGATCGACATGACGCTCAAGATGTACACCCGCCCGGTGCTTGAGCTTGACAAGAACATGTTGGTCGATGCCATCGAGGAAGAGAAGGAAACCCGTGAAGGACTACTACACAGGCTGGGCTTGGATGAAGCTGTACTTGCGTCGAACCCACGCTTTGCAGAAGCGCTTCGAGCGCTTGGGGTCGAGCCGCCGACAAAGGTCAGCAAGACGACTGGCAAACGCACGCTTGCACTTGCCAAGAACGATGCGCTTTTCCAAGCGCTCCTTAACGGAAGCAATGAGGAAGTTGCGGCTCTCTGCGAGGCGAGGCTGAAGGTCAAGTCCACGACCGAGCGCACCCGGGCGCAGCGCTTCTTAGACATCTCAAACCGGGGGCCATTGCCCGTGCCCCTGTCCTACTACGGCGCATCTACGGGACGCTGGACGGCGAGCAAGGGCAGCGCCATCAACATGCAGAACTTGAAGCGTGGCAGCTTCCTGCGCAAGGCCATCATGGCCCCCGAGGGATACCAGCTAGCGGTGGGTGACCTGTCCCAGATTGAGCCGCGTGTGCTGGCGTGGCTGGCTGACTACGAGGAACTGCTGGATATCTTCCGGGCTAAGGGTGACCCGTACGCCCAGTTCGGAGCGCAGATGTTCGGCATCCCCGGCATGACCAAGGACACGCACCCCATCGAGCGACAGTCCGCCAAGTCAGCGCTGCTGGGGGCTGGCTACGGGCTAGGCTGGGCAAGCTTCGCGCAGCAGCTTCTGGTGGGCTTCCTCGGGGCACCGCCGCTACGCTATACCAAGGACGACGCCAAGAAGCTGGGCGTCACGGGCGAGGGGATACAGGCGTTCATCCAGAACGAGGACTATGTCGCCCGTATGCAGGAGATTCCCCACATCTGCACAGACACGGAGCTGCTCATCCACTGCGTGGCAGCCAAGGCCATCATCGACAAATACCGCGCTGCAGCATGGCCTGTGAAGACCTTCTGGAGCATGATGGAGGAGATGCTGGTGCGCTGCCTTGCCGGGGGCGAGGAGATGGTGTATAAATGTCTCACCTTCAGGAAGGAGGAGATCGTACTGCCCAACGGCATGCGTATCCTGTACCCCAATTTGCGTCAGGAGAAGGACGACAAGGGTGCGAAGCGGTGGGTGTGTGGGCCGGAGGCCACGCCCCTGTATGGAGGGAAGATCACGAACAACGTGGTGCAGGGCACTGCACGGATCGTGATGACGGATGGAATGCTACGGGTGAACAAAAGGTACCCCGTGGTGGGAACGGTGCATGACGAGCTGATTGCTGTTGTGCCTGATGAGGAGGCCGCTGACGCGAAGACTTGGGTCCTCGCGCAGATGACCATGGAGCCGAAGTACTTGCCGGGGATACCTCTGGCCGCTGACGGTGGCGTACACCGCCGATATGGACTAGCGAAGAACTGATGAAAGAAACCGCATTGATCGACTACGCCACGCCCTTGATGAACATCGAGCGTCTGGCCAAGGAGGTGCATGACATGTGCCTGCACGCAACGCTAGCAGAGGCAGAGGAGAAGGCGTTGGAGCTGACCGCAGAAGCCCGCATACTGACGCAAACGCTCCGCCTCATGCAGAACAAATAACCACAGGAGAAGTAGATGGCCAAACCCTTTAGTGTGCGACAGGCTGAGTTCGATAGATGGCACGCAAACAACCCCGCCATATGGGAGTACTTCCAGCGTTTTAGTTTTGATGCACTGCGCTCAGGACACAAGCGCATCAGTCATTGGCTGATCATCAACCGGATTCGCTGGGAAGTCTTTCTCATAACCACCGGGTCAGATTACAAGATCAGCAACAACATGATCGCGTTCTACGCCAGACTGTGGCGCAAGACCTACCCAGAGCACGCTATGCTGTTCAACATCAAGCGTATGTACGGGGAACCCTTTGATGTACTAGGAGAAGCAAATGGAATTGCCTAAGAAGATCAAGGTCGGAGACCGCTGGTACTCCGTCGAGATTGTTGAGACCATGGAGCGCCGGGCGCAGATGGGCTATGTGTACTACGGCACTGGGCTCATCGAGGTTGCCAAGCGCAGCAATGTAACCGACCGACCCTACAGTAATGCCGAGGTGTCCGACACCTTCTGGCACGAGCTGACGCACGCAATCCTCTACGACATGGGCAGCTCGCTGCACAGCAACGAGAAGTTCGTGACCCGCTTCGCTAACCGCCTGTCCAAGGCAATCAACACGGCGAAATTCAAATGATGAAGATTGATGGCCACGACAACGCTGTCATAGGTGTCTCCTTTACTTGGCGCAACCAACGCCAAGTCCAACTGCTTGTGTATGACGCGGAGATCATCCGTGACAACCTAGTCAAAGAAGGCATGACACCAGACGAAGCGCGGGAGTACATCGAGTTCAACATTGAAGGCGCTTATGTAGGCGAGGGTACTCCCATCCTTGTCTGGCCCGATGATGAATGGATGGAATGATGAAGAAACCAGCATGGTCGCACAGCTCCCTCAAAGACTACGAGGGCTGCGCCCGCAGATACCACGAGGTCAAAGTCCTGAAGAAGTATCCCTTCCAAGAGACAGAGGCCACCATCTACGGCAACAAAGTGCATGAGGCGCTGGAGCTGTACATCCGAGACGGCAAGGAGATTCCCCCGCAGTATGCGCAGTTCAAGGATGTGGCTGACGCCATGCTGGGCAAGCCCGGGCGCAAGCTCGCTGAGTATGAGATGGCGTTGACCACTGACCTCAAGCCAACTGACTGGAAGTCCCCCGATGTGTGGGTGCGCGGCATCGCTGACATCCTGATCGTGGACGACGACAACCTCACTGCGTGGGTGGGCGACTGGAAGACTGGCAATAACAAGTACCCCGACAGGGATCAGCTTGTGCTCATGTCGCTCATGGTCTTCGAGCACTTCCCGCATATCCGCAAGGTGAACAGCGCTCTGCTGTTTATTGTGAAGAACGACATGGTCAAGATGTCCATGACGCGTGACCAGAAGGATGACCATTGGTGGAAGTACCGTGAGCGCACGGCCCGCCTCGAAGCATCCTTTGCCAACGACGTGTGGAACCCCACGCGTACGCCTCTGTGCGGCTGGTGCCAAGTCACCGGCTGTGAGTTCAACCCAAAACATTGAGGACACCATGACACAAACCAACGGCAAGCGTGACTACAAGCACGCGTACAAACTGCAGAAAGCTTCCGGCGAGACCGAGGATCAACTGGAGCGGCAGAAGGCTCGCAGGCTCTACGACAAGAAAGGCATCGACCGCAGCGGCAAGGACATCGATCACAAGACGCCGTTACGCAAGGGTGGCAAGACAACTCCCGGCAATCTGCGGCTGCGAAGTAAGAGTGCCAACCAAGGCGACAACAAATAAAACGAGGAGAAGCAGGTGCAGATCGTTGACAACAAAGCGCTGCTGTTCAAGACGCGCAACCCCCACAAGTACAGCATCATCCCCAAACACAAGGTGATGCCTGTCGATGGTGGCTACCAAGTCGCCGTGTATTGGGGGCTGGATGAGGCGCGGGTGCTGCGCAATCTGGGCGTGAAGAACGTCCCCTCCCCCATCACCCAACGCTACGACTGGCCCGGGCGCTACAAGCCCATGCAGCACCAGATCGACACGGCTGCCTTCCTGACCATGCATCGGCGTGCCTTTGTCTTTTCTGAGCCCGGCACCGGCAAGACGCTCTCGGCCCTCTGGGCAGCCGATTACCTGATGAAGCTGGGCAAGGTGCGGCGCGTGCTAATCCTGTGCCCTCTGTCGATCATGCACAGCGCATGGATGGGCGACATCAACAACAGCGTGATCCACCGCAGCGCCATCATCGCCCACCATCCCAAGGCAGCGCGGCGCATCGAGATGATCCAGCAGGACTACGAGATCGTCATCACCAACTACGAAGGGCTGGGCCTGATTGCTAACGAGGTTGTTGCCGATGGTAGGTTCGATCTGGTGATCGTCGATGAGGCCAACGCCTACAAGACCAACACTACCCGGCGCTGGAAGGCGCTCAACTCCATCCTCACGCCCAACACCTACCTGTGGATGATGACCGGCACGCCGGCCTCGCAGTCTCCCACGGATGCGTACGGCCTAGCCAAGCTGGTCAACCCAGAGGGTGTGCCTAAGTTCTTCACGGCGTGGCGAGACAAGGTGATGAACAAGCTCACCATGTACAAGTGGGTGCCCAAGCCCACCGCCAAGGACGACGTGTTCGAGGCGCTCCAGCCTGCGATCCGCTTCACCAAGGCCGAGTGTCTGGACCTGCCGCCGGTGGTCACGATGACCCGCGAGGTGGAGATGACGCCCCAGCAGGCCAAGTACTACAACATGCTCAAGACGCAGATGCTGGTGCAGGCGGCAGGGGAGACCATCTCGGCGGTCAATGCCGCCGCTGCGATGAACAAGCTCCTACAGATTTCTTGCGGTGCAGCATACACAGACGACCGGGAGGTAGTAGAGTTCGACTCCGCGCCGCGCTTGTCGGTACTGGAGGAGGTGCTGGAGGAGACGGACAGGAAGGTCATCATCTTCGCCCTGTACCTGAGTGTCATCGATACCATCAGCAATCACCTCACCAAGAAGGGCATCGCCAACGAGCAGATTCACGGCGGGGTGTCAGCGTCCAAGCGAGCGCAGATCATCCACCGGTTCCAGAACGAGCCGTCGCCGCGTGTGCTGGTGATGCAGCCCCAAGCTTCTGCCCACGGGATTACCCTAACCGCTGCTGACACCGTGGTCTTCTACGGCCCGCTGATGAGCGTCGAGCAGTACATCCAGTGCTGCGCTCGTGCCGACCGCAAGGGACAGACCAGCGACAAAGTAACCGTGGTGCACATCCAGTCAAGCCCGGTTGAGAAACGAATGTTTAAAGCGCTCAGTCAGAAGGTTGATGACAACGGCCTGCTGACCGACATGTTCAACACAGTGATCAGTGAATAAAGGAGTTGCACCCAGATCGAAACCATGTACACTGTCCAACCCTAGACAAATAACACGGAGAAGCAAATGACTGAAACAGAAACCGAAACAATCCCACTGGATCGGCTCGCGAAGATATACCGCAAGATTCGCGCAGAAATCACGACGCTTACCCAAGAGTACGACAGTAAGATCGAGACTCTGAAGGCGCAGCAGGACGAGATCAAGAACGCCATGAAGGACATGATGAAGGCGATGGGTGTCACATCTGTCCGCACGGCGCAGGGCACGGTAGTGCTGTCCGTCAGTACCCGCTACAACACGCAAGACTGGGACTCCTTTAAGAAGTTCGTGATCGAGCATGACGCGGTGGACCTGCTGGAGAAGCGCATCGCGCAGGGCAACATGAATCAATTTCTCGAAGAGAATCCGGGGCTCGTGCCGCCCGGGTTGAACTCCTCCTCGGAGTACAGCATCTCGGTACGCAAACCAACCAACTGAAAGCAACCATGAGCAATATCACTCTGTTCAATTCCGCAAAAGCACCCGCGTTCGTAGCCAACGCTGAACTGTCTGAAACCACGCTGGCTCTGGCTGGCGGTGCAGCCTCCGGCCCCGGCGTTAAGCGCGTCTCCATCAAAGGTGGCGTGTTCCGTCTGGTCGCTGGTGGCAAAGAGATCGCAAACATCGAAGACCGTCACCTCGACGTGATCATCGCCAAGGCTGCCCCCAAGGTCAGCCGCATCTTCTACGCTGGTAAGTACGACAAGGATGCTGCCGCTGTGGCCCCGGACTGCTGGAGCAACGACGGTGAGACTCCCGACAAGTCCATCAAGTCGCCGCAGGCATCGACTTGCGCCAAATGCCCCCAGAACATTGCAGGCTCTGGCAACGGTAACAGCCGCGCATGCCGCTACCAGCAGCGTCTGGCTGTGGTGCTGGCTAACAACCCCAACGGCGATGTGCTGCAAGTCACGCTGCCCGCTACCTCGATCTTCGGCAAGGGTGAAGGCGACAAGCTGCCGCTGCAAGCATACGCACGGTGGGCGGCTACGCAAACTCCCCCGGTCAACCTCGACATGGTGGTGACCCGCATGAAGTTCGACACGACTGCTGAGTCCCCCAAGCTGGTGTTCGCCCCGCAGCGCTGGCTGACGGAAGACGAGTACGAGACTGTGCAGGAGAAGGCGCAGAGTGTGGAGGCGCAGCGTGCTGTGCTGATGACCCCGGCTGGTGCCGATGGCGTGACCAAGCCTGCCCCTATGATGCTGGAGGGCAAGCGCCCCGGCGCAGTGGAGGAAGAAGAGGAAGCGCCCAAGCCCAAGAAGAAGGCCGCTGCACCTGCTGCGTCTGAGGACGACGAGCCCGAGGTGCGCAAGCCCGCACCCAAGGCCGAGGCTGTGCCTGCCAAGAAGGGCAAGCTGGCTGATATCGTGGCTGACTGGGACGACGAATAAGGAGTTTCGGGAGGTAGCAAGAGCGGTCGCTTTGCGTGTGCCGGGGTGACACATGCCTCGTTAGGTTCCTTCACATGCGCACGAAAGCGTTTCCTCTGACCGGCAAGTCAGCTACCTCCCGCCCTACTAATATGCCTTACTCACAAAAAATTATCGACGCAGTTGCGAAGACGCCCAAGTCGCTGGGTAACCAGCTTGGGCGCTGGGCGGTCTACCATGACTTCCCCGTAACCAAAGTCGCCAAAGCTCTAGGAGTGACACGGCAGACGGTCTATAACTGGTTCACGGGCACTGAGGTGTTCGTGGGCTACCGAGACCGCGCCGAGTTCCTGCTGGAAATCCTTAGAACATCGAACAACGCCGACGAGGCATGGAGAAGAATATGTCGGGAATACAACCTCAATCCCTGAGCGACGAAGAGCTGGAGCGCTATGCCTACCTGCAGGCTGGCGCGTTGCCCACCGAATGGGCAGAGCAACTGAGCAAAGCGTTCTCCCGAACCTTTGAAGAACCGAAGCGCACCGAAGACCCCCGCCAACTCAATCTGTTCGACAAGCTGTAACCTCACCGGGAATCCGAATGACACCGCAAGAGTTCTTCGCGGTGGTTCTGCCGCCACCCGGTAACGGGTTGTATTGCGCGGTTGAACTGACCACAAAACGAAAAGAGCACAAGTATGAGGAGACGTATGACGAGCTACAACCACACATAGACGCATGGTTCGAGGCCAAGTACAACACGTACTTCGCGCTGGCAACCTTCGAGAAGGCGGGCTCACGCACCGCTGAAAACGCACGGCACATCAAGGCGCTGTTCGCCGACATCGACTGCAACAAGGACGGCCCCAAGACCTACGGCACCAAGGAAGAAGGCATGGCGGCGTTCGTCGCCTTCATGCAAAAGACCGGGCTGCACGAGCTGGGCAAGCCTTACATCGTGGACTCGGGCGGTGGATATCACGTCTACTGGCCCCTGACCGAGACGCAGGACATCACCACATGGAAGCCGCTGGCTGAGAACTTCAAGCGCCTGTGCAAGCAAGAGGGCCTGAAGATCGACATGACGGTGTCGGCAGATGCCGCCCGTGTGCTGCGCTACCCTGACACGCTTAACTTCAAGCCGGAGTACCCGGAGCCGCGCCCCGTGCGGATACTGGAGGAGGGCGTGCTGTTCGACTTCGGCATCCTTGGCGAGGCCATCCGGGGTCAGCTTGGGGCTGGCGGTACGCCAGCAGTCACGGCTACCAACAACGTGATATCGCTGCCCGGAGTGCGCCCGACGGCCTCGCCAACAGCAACCAATGTCAAACTATTTGAAAACAGCACCACCAAGTTCAAGAACATCGTCAAGGTTACGCAGGCCGGCTCTGGCTGCGGCCAGCTTGAGCACTACATCGAGAACGCAGAAGACGACGGTATGGAGCCGCTGTGGCGCGGCTGGCTGTCGATTGCCCAGAAGTGTGAGGACGGCCCCAAGGCGGCTGTCTGGCTGAGCAAGCTCCATCCATACTCGGATGAGCGCATGGACCAGAAGCTGCGCGAGATCAAGGGCCCCTATCCCTGCATCAAGTTCGACTCCGAGAACCCCGGCATCTGCTCCAAGTGCAGCCACTGGGGCAAGATCACCAACCCTCTGGCGCTTGGGCGCGAGGTCAAGCTAGATACGCAAGAGAAAGAGATCGAGGTCATTCTGGAGACCCAGAGTGAGGTGGCTGACCCAGTACCGGTTAAGCGCCCGGTACCGCCCAAAGGCTATGCCTACGGAGAGAAAGGCGGTGTCTATCAGGAACGGGAGGTCGAGATGGCTGACGGCTCCAAGACCAAGAAGCCTGTCATGCTGCTGCCCTACGACTTGTTTGTGGTGGACATCCTTAACGCTCACGGCGACCACACGATCCATATGCTGGCGCTGCGCCCCGAGGGGGCGGTCGATGTGATGGTGCCTGCCAAGTGCGTCGTATCCAAAGATGAAACCGTCAAGGCGTTGGCCCAGCAGAACATCATCGCCAGCTTTGGCGCAGGCAACGACAAGAACCTGTTTGAATATGTCCGCGCCTGCATGGAGAAGATCGGTCTGGAAAAGAAGGCGCTGGCTGTCCCCGACCACTATGGCTGGCAGCCTGATATGGGGTATGTCTACGCTGGGCGTGTGTTCAGCAAAGGTAAGCCACCGGTCAAAGTGCCGATGCCGGGACTGGAGAACATCGTCTCGGTAACGCAGCCAAAAGGCACCATCGACGGCTGGCGCACGGTTATCAACATGATGATTGAGAAGCGCATGTACACCCACCTAGCCGTGATGCTTCTCGGTACTGGCTCCACGTTGATGCGCTACACCGGGCTGGCAGGGTTGACGGTTCACTGCGCCTCTACAGAGTCTGGCACGGGCAAGTCTCTGGCGCTGGAGCTGGCAGCTTCCGTTTGGGGACATCCGGCACGCTACCGCACGGGCAAAGGCACATCTCCTGTTGCGATGCAGCAAAGGCTAGGACTGCTGCACTGCCTGCCGATGATCTCCGACGAGATCACGAACAACAACCGCAAGGACTTTGAGTGGTTCCCCGGTTTCCTGCTGGATATGTCGGAGGGCAAAGGCAAGGAACGGATGGAGTCTGGCGCAAACAAAGAGCGCTTGAACCTGTCAGTATGGAACGCCTTGGCGCTGCTGTCGTCCAACACGCATGGCGTGGACTGGCTGACTGGTGTGCGCAAGCACTCGTCCGAGGGTGAGCTTCGCCGTCTGTTGGAGTTCATCATCGAGACCCCGCTGTCGTGGACGCCGGAAGAAGTTGAGGTAATCAAAAGCCTGCACAACAACTACGGCGTGATGGGCTACCTCATGGTGGAGTACATGGTAGATAACGCTGACATCCTGCCGCAGCTAACCACTGAGACCGTGCAGCGGATGTACAAGGTGTTTAACGCTACCAACGATGAGCGCTTCTGGATGGCGGGAATTGGTTGCGCTGTAGCGTCCGGCATTTTGTGGAGCAGCAACTACATGGGCGTCATCAACTTGCCGATGAAAGAGATTCTCGGAGCGCTCAAAGAAGTCGTGAACTTCATGCGCAAGTCCATGCGGACCAACGTCCGAACGGCAGAGAACGTGCTGAACTCCTTTATCAGTGAGAACTTCGGCAAGCTGTTGGTGATCCGTCGCCATGCCCAGAGTAACGCACTGATGGCAGAGTTCGGTATGGGTCGAGAAGCGGATGAGAGTATCACCCGGTCATCAATCTCAGGGCGTGTGGAGCACAACATCACGCCGGGCTACTGCGATTTCTTTATTGAGGAGCAGATGATGAAGGCTCACTGCGCCGCGCACAGTTTCGGCTATGCCGCGTTCTGCAAGAAGCTTTCTGAGACTACCAACATCATGGTCGAGTTCGTGAAGAAGGACATGACCGCCAAGACCAAGGCCCCACCCATGCGCGTGCAGGCGATCAAGGTGCGCCGTCGGTTGGAGGATATTGGTGAACTACTCCCGGTTACGCCTTCCTTGGAAGCGGCTTGAGAGGGGGCAGGGGTTCTTCATCCCCTGCCTCGACTTTGAAAAGATGCGCGAGTACGTGCTGACCAAAGCGGTCAGCGAGCGGATACTGGACGCCGACGCCACACCCGGCATCAAGGACGGGGTGGCTGGCGTTTGGTTTTTCAGGAAGCCCTTGCAGCCTCGACCTTCCGTACCGCCGCGTTGAACTTGTTTGCCAAGTCCTGCCGCACCTTATCAAGCTGGTCAAGGCGGGCCCGCTTCTCGCCCTCGTTCAGGTCCTTGCGGTTGCGAACCACATCCTCTTGCGTACGCAGCCGGCCCAAGAGCATCTCGAAGTTGCGTGCCATCGGGGCCAACATGATCTCAGTGCGGTGGTTGGCCAAGTACTCTTTGTAGTCTTGCGGCGTTCCATTCTTCTGGATGTCCTTCAGAGACGCGGCGCGTTGCGTGGCTTCCTTGGCAAACGCGTACATGGTGTCCGCATCGGCCCCGCCGTACTTTTTCTGGAACACCGTCCCGACAATCGGCATCTCGGACAGCCGGCGCTCAGGTGCCGCGCCCTTGGTGTCCTCCCGCATGAACCCAGACGCCACCGACATCATTGCCAGCGGTGCGGTACCGAAGTAGCCACGGGCAATGTGCTCGATCTGAACCGGAGAGAACGGCAGAACTTTTGCCAGAGCCTTGGCAGCTTCCGTGGTGGAGGCATTGAAGCGCTCTTCCGGGCTGCGCCCTTGCATAGATTGCGACTCGATGTTCTGGCCGGAGAAGAAGTTCTTGTTGGTATACACCTCCAGCAGCGGCTTGATGGCCTGCGGCATGCCCAACGAACTGTAGCCCGGCACTGCAGACAGGAAAATATCCTTGAGCGCCTTGAGCTGCTGTTCGTTGTTCGTCTCCGCCTTCATAGCATCGGCAAGAGCCACGGCAGCGCTGAAGAACCAGCCCGATTCGTAGGGCAGGGGAATCTTCACGGCTTCGCTAACGCCCGGCATGTTCACAAAGAAGTTCGTGTACTTGTCCCGAGGCTTGGCGTTTTTGAACGTATCGTCATCATCCATCGCCATGGCGTAGGCAATACCCACACCAAACAACATGACGGCGTTGTTCCAGAACTTGCGCTGAATACGCTGGCGCTCTTCAAATGGCATGTTGCCGCGCATCGCCTTGACCAGCACGTTTAAGCCTTGAATCTGCGCGTTCATAAACGGGATCAAGCGGTTGGCGTACTGCACCGTGGGCGAGAGGCCGCGCTTGTAGAAGTTCATGGACTCCATGGTCATCATGTCTGCTTCTACTTCGGACAGCCCGTTCTTGATGGCGTTCTCATGGACAAGCGCCCGGGTGGCAGCGTCGGCACGCATCGCGGCACGATCCAACATACCAAAGAACCGGTCAATTGCTGGGCCGTCCTTGCCGCTGGCAAGCTGGGTAGCAAACGCAGACATGTCGTCCGGATCGCCCGTGAAGACACCGCTTTGGATAAGCCCCTTCTCGATCAACTTTTTGGCAGTTTCGCTACGCCCTGCGCTGCTGCGCAAGAACTCAGTACCCGCCATGACAACGGCACGGAACGGCCCGTAGTTCAAGCCGCCCGTGAACGACGCGGCCATGGGGTCACGGATAAGCTGGCGGAAGATGTACGGGGGCATCCGGGTCACGCCCTTGCGCAACCAGTCTCCGGCAATACCGCCAATCTTCAAGAACGCAGGCAGCGTCAGGTGCGCGCCTTCCAGGCTCTTGACCACCAACTCGGACGGGATGCCCTCCATCGCCGTGTTCTTGGTGTTGATGCGCAGCCAGCGCTTGCCGTCGTCTTTCGGGTCTCGTGGATCAGGCTCTTGTTTGAACCGAATAATATCTTTTCCGTCAGGCCCCTGCCCCCGCTGAATGGGCATAGAGTTCTTGCCTTCCGGACCTTTACCCTCACCAAACGCTTGCATGGCGTAAGCAATCTCTTTGGTGGCGTTGTTGGTCAGCGCTGCCCGGGTGATCAGCATGGTGTTGCGGATCAGCGATTCGTTGAGCGGAAGAATCTTGGTCTCACCACCCTTGAGTTCCGCCAGATACGGCTGGGTGCGGATGTCACCAATGGTCAACGTCTTCTCGCCGCCAAACACAAGCTCAGCCGTGCCGTCTTTCCGGACGCGGTAGTACGGAACATAGTCCCCGTCTTTCAGCCATGCTTTGGCATCAGCTTTAGAGATAACCCCAGCGTCGGCAAGGAACTTGATTTGCCCCTCGTTGTAAGCGTTGTAGCGGCGGCGCACTTCTTCCAGCGCGCTCTTTAGCGCCGGGTCTGCGTCAGCCGCAGCCATTGCCGCTGCTAGCTCAGCTTCTGTCACGCCCAGTTCACCCAAGTCCAGCTTGCTCAGCCCTTTGTTGGCTGCACGCTGGGCAATCATGTAGGTCGATGCCAGCGCAAACTTGGCTTCGGTGTTCTTCCCCGATACGTTCTTGACGGCTGTAAAAACGTCTTGCGCGTTGTTCTGGTTGCTAGACTTGATGCCGCGCAGCCCCTTGTCGTCCGTGTAAAACTCGTGCGGTCCATTCGTAAGCGCGGTGTACACCATCGGCATGAACTGGTCTGCCTTGCGCACGTTGTACATGGCCTGCGTGAACAGGTTGTCGTTGCCTAGCTCCTTGGCCCCGCGCTTAAGCGCTTCCTGCAACCCCGCACGCATGTCCACGGCGTTCATCTCGGCTTTCAGCGCGAGGTTAGATTTGTTTCTTTCGATGAAACCTTCGGGTTGCGCAATGATTTTCTTAGACAGCTCGGTCAGCGCGTTCTCGGACTCAAACTCCGGCGAAGTTTTGCGGAAGACGGAGGGCACAGTAGTTGCACCAGCACCCTGAATCTTCTTGGACGGTAGATATATTTCGCGGATAAGACGACTAGCCCGCTCACTAACGGCTTCTTGTGGAGCGTCAGAGAACAATCGGACAATAGCGTTCCACAGCTTCTGATACCACGGCTGCTTATCAATAGCAGCGCGAAACTCGACGTTCGACTGCACCTCAGAAACAAACTCTTCAATGTCTTTTAGGCCGTACTCACGCGCAATGTCGCTACGGTTTTCTTTCAGGTCCGCAAAGATAGCTTCAATCTCTCGCTTAGCAGCAAGTTGACGCGGCGTCAGGTTTGCTTCCGGCATGCGCAGCACGCGCATAGTAGCGGCATGGGTCGCTTCGTGGATAATGTCCTCGTCCGTAATCTCAGTGGGACGGAAGCTAATCGTGTTGGTGTCCACACCAAACGAAGCCGGCACGGCTTCGCCGTCAACAGTCAGGTTCGGGTCGATGTTAATCTTGGTGCGCAGCACTAGCGAACGCAGTTCTGCAGCACTGGCTTTGATCAGATCGTTAGCACCCTCAACCGCCAACCGGTCCAGCGCTTCAACCAAACGCCCATCAAGAATAGCTTCGCGCACCGCCGGATTAGATTCCGTGCGGGTAGCAGTGGTGTAGACCATAGCCACCGTGTTACGTTTTTCTTGGGCTTTTACACTGGCCTTAGCTGCTGCGGTGTCGGGCTTTAGCCGTGTTAAATCAGGAATTACGCGTTTAAGCGCTTCTTCGGGCGATACCCCACTTTGAACCAGCGCCTTGATAGCAAGCCCGGAACCGACCGGTCGGCCTTCAACCACAGTAAACGCTTCTGTTTCACCGGTCAGGTTGTTACGCTCAACCACAATATTCTGGGGTTCACCATCAATCGTAGCTTTGTAGTAGTAGCGCGTTACGTCTTTTCGCGTTTGCAGTTTTCCGCCGACGCTCTTTTGCGCAACGGTTCGCACGCCGCCATCAGGTTCAAGGGTTCTGGTAATTGTCGTAGGGGCTTCTTCTGTCGGCGCAACAGTCCTTTCTTCTGTTTTAGTTTCAACAGGTCCAACACCTTTACTGGAGTACAGCGTCTTCTTTGCCTTGCGAGCTTCAGCAGCCTCGGTACGAGTGAGCGCTTCACCTGTAGTGGCGGGTGCACCGACGCGGCTAGCAGCTTCCGCTGCCTCAGCTTGAGCCGCAGCCTTCTTAGCTGCTGCCTTCTTCTCGCGCTTTAGTCTTGCCCGCTCGGCGCGTGCCTCCTTGTTAAGCAGTGCTCGGAACTGATCCTTGTCTGCAAGCACAGACGCAGCAAACTCACCGTTGGGGCCAACCTTGGCCTCTAGGAAATCAACCTTGTTGTACAGATCGGCAAGCTGCTTGATCTGCGAAGCCATCCCCTTCCACGTCAGCGATTGCGCGTTGAGTCTCTCGGCCTTTGCGGCATAGTCAGCGGTTGCAGCTTCGATCTGGGGGATGAGAGCGGCACGTTCGTCAGCCGTCTTAGCAGCACGGTACTGTTTCTCAAGATCGTTAACCTTTGCCTTGAGCGCGTCCAGTTGACTGAGCCGCGCCTGTTTGGACCTTTCTTGCGATTTGCGAACCTGAGCTTCAAGTGCAGTGATAGCACTGCGGTAGCCGCCAAGCACCTGCACAGGGTCTTTCTCAAGACCATCCAACTCAACCGGATTAAATGTCGGCGGTCCCATCTCCCGCGAGTCGCGCTGTGCCGTATCAAGCGCTGTAATCTCTTGGCGGTCAACGCTATCCGCAAACCGCTCCTCAAGCCGACGCTGCTCTTCTTTCCGAGCTGCGTTACGCGCTTCTTCAGCCTTTGCTCTATCAACAGCGGCGGCAGCCCGGCGATCCTCTCCGGCCTTGACCATGGCAGCAAGGCGCTGCTCGGCTTCTTTTTTCTGAACAGGCTCAAGCTCAGCAATAGCCGCCTGCAAATCTTTCTGCGCGTTCTCAATAACCGACTGCGGGAACATGGCAACGGTTGCAGCTTCACTGCCAACCTGCATGATCTCAGCCATCTTGTTCTCAGCAGCCAGTACCCGCAGCATGGTCTGCGCACGTTTCGCACCGGCTTGCGTACGGGCCATCACATCTTGCGCAGCTTCTAACCGAGCCAGAACGTCGCTCAGTTCCTTTTTCAGGTTGTCAGTTTGCGCAACAGCAGGAGCCAATTTTCCTTTGGCACGCATGCCCGGCATCGACCGGGCCTTGAGCATCTCCTCCAACCGTGCCTTATGTGCAGTCAGTTCCTCAATCCGAGGAGCCAAAGACATACGCCCAACCACAAAGTTCGTGATGGTTTCGTTGAGCTTGGTTGCCTGCTCAGATGCCTGAAGAATGGCGTTGCGGTTTGTCGTCAGAGCTTTGAGACCCTTGATGGTCTGCAGCGTCTTTGTTAGTTGCTCTACCCGCGCAGTAAGCTCTTTGACTCGCTGCTGCATTTCGGGAAGCTTGCCGATCTTGTTCAGCGTTTCGTTGGCCAACTCCAGCGCGCCGCGCATACGGTTAGCTTCAGGGCTGCGCAAGAATGCCGCAAACTCTTCAGGGGTAGTAAAGGCAATACCCAGTTCCGCCTGAGCCTCTTCAAACAAAGGCATCTGTGCGGTATCAAGCGGGCCTGTGCCTGCGGCTTCTTCAGCAGAGCGCATCAACGGCTCTAGCTCTTGTGCAAAAGACAGCGGCGCGGCAGCACGGCTAGGCCCACGCAAAGTGCGGGGTGTTATATCGCTGGCTCGTTTAGTAACCGGCACTTCTCCGGCTTCAGCAGCTACGCGCTCACCTTCAGGCTGCTTAATAAGCGCTTCACGGTAGGCATACCCAGCCGCTTGTGCCGGAGACTTGCCTTCGTTGATGTAACGGTTGTAGGCTTCTGCACGTTTGCGCTGCAATGCAGTCAGGGTGCGCGGGTCCGCCGATGCATTCTTTTGAATGTCACGCAGGTCCGCCATGGTTGGCGCTGCAACTTCGGCTCGGGTTGGACGCGTGGGGAATGCCTGCAGTGTTGCAGGACGAGGTGCTCCCGGAGCAACGATGCCCTCTTTGCCTTGCTCAATCAAGGAAAGCTGGCGGTCAAGCAGGGAAAGAACTTCAGGGCTGGCAGTGGGGACGATATCTTCCGCACGACGCAGGAAATCGTACGCGTCCTGATCCAACTCTTTTTCTGCCAACACACGGGCAAGGCGCTCTTGGATACTGGCAACGTCAGACGGACGCACAGGCTCGCCGCGCTCATTGAACAGACGGAACTCACCTTTGACGCGCTGCGGTACGGGAGCGGGCGGAGGCGCTTTTTCCTCTTCCGCCGTGTAGATAGGTTGCCCCTCAGCGCCGATGGGCAGACCTTGAAGCTCTTGGGCGGTGCGACCCATGACAGAAGAACCGCCCGGCTCGGGAGCAGCACCTTCCAGCGGTAGCTGACTCACAAGTCCAGCAACCTGATCAAACCCCGTGACAGGACGCGCAGCAATTCGACGCTGGGCAAGAATCTCTGGCGCAATCTTCCGCTCACGGGCAGTCTCGGCATCAAGCGCGGCTTGCTGACGCTGGGATTCCTCCAAAGCAGCTTGCTCTTCCGCCTCAACCGTGCTCAAGCGTTGTTGCGCTGCACCAGTAGCCGCCCTGCTCGCAGCAGCACGTTGTTTATCCAGCTCTTTGAGTTGCAGCTCAAGGCCGCCAATCAGCGCTTTGTTTTCCTGCTTGGTCAACCCGGGGACTGCCATCCGCGTGCGCACAATTTCTTGCGCCATGGCGGGGTCACGCATCAGGTAGTCAACAGTGTCGGGCAACGTCAGCGCACCGGCCTCTTTGGCAGCTTCGGTTTGCTGTTGGATATATTGCTCCACAGCGCTGGGCTTTGGCGGTGCCGTCTCTTCTTCAGGTCGCGTCTCAAACCGTCCACCCTTGGGAAGCTGCATGCCCGGGCCACGGAATGTCTGCTCCAACATGAACTCTTCCGGAGACATACCGGCAAGCCGTGCTTCTTCGTCGAGCTTAGCCAGCAACGGTTTGACCCGGTTACTTTCCTTGGCCGCCTCCGTCAGTTTGGGTGCAAGCTCTTTGAGCTGTGCGTTGACAACAGCGTTGGCTTGCTTCTGTTCTTCAGTAAGCGTCTCGCCTTTGGGGGCTCTGATGATCTGGGCTTGCAGATCGCGCTTTTGCTTCTCCAGCGCGGCGCTCTCCGCAACAGCCTGACGCATGTACTCAGGGGTCTGTTTGCGAGCTTCTTCTGCGGCGTCTGCCGCTGCCTTCGCTTGCGCTGCTGCGGCTTTGGCCGCTGCCTTATCTTGAGCGTCGGCTTCTTCTGCTTGCTTACGTGCACCGCTGCGTTCAATGTAACGGCCAGCCGGGGAGACAGCGCCAGCCAGCACGGCACCACCAATGAAGCTGTCGATGTACTCTTTGCGGGCGTCTGCGTCTGTCAAGCTGGTGCCAGCTTGCAAGCGCTCAAGCACCTGCTGTACGGTTTCCGTGAACCCCTCACGGCCCATAGCCAGACCTGTTTTGGCGGTGTAGTCTGCGGCAGCTTTGCGGAATGTCTGCTCTGCAATTGCTTTGGCCTCTGCTGTGGTGAGCTTAGAGCCTACCGAGCTAAACAGCTTGCCCACACCGGGAAGCAGCGCCATGGCGGCAGTATCAACCAACGCTTGAGGAATAGCAGCGGCAAGGGCTGCGGTTCCGCTGGCTTGCTCCAGCGTCTTGCCGGTCTCCAATTGAGCGGCGAGGTTGGAACCGGTAAATTGCCCGGCGGACACAGCGCCGGCTCCCAGCAAACCCAGACCTGCAGCAACAGGAGCAGACACAGGGGCTGCCAAAGCTGCAATACCTGCCGTTGCAGGAAGCGCCATGTACGGAAGAGACCCACCAAGCGTTTCTCTAAACTTCAAAAACGGGTCTTCGGTCCAACCTTTTTCTGTGGGAGTGAAACGAGCTTGGGCGCGTTTTTTTGCAGCCTCATACTCTTTTTGAGCTTCAGCTTCGCTCTTAACCCCTAGCTTGCCTTTAAGCAGCTCAAACTCACCGCCTAAACGCTCGAAGCCTGAGGCCGCCGCAGCCTTTAATCCGGTGGTGTCTTGCTTGGGCGCTTCTTCCCGAGGCTTGAATGCTTCTGGGTAAAAACTGGCGGCTACCATCAGCGCCTGTTCGGGGGTTTCCCCCTCTTTCATGGGGAAGAACGTACCGTCAGGCAGCTGAATTTTTTGAGCCATAGCACTCACCAAATTTTTAGCCGGAGCGCTACTCCCGGCAAAGCGCGTTCAACTTAAGTTCCCGGCGGACGGGCACGATCTGATCCCGGTGCCGCTGGTGCAGCAGGATTATTACCCGGCACTACGGGGATTGCAAACTGCCCAAGAAACTGCTGATACGTCAAGGTATCCATTCCCGGCGTTCTATCTGTTAAGTACTTAGTGTATAGCGACCGCATGTCCGTCTTGCCGGTGGCTGCCTCGTTAATTATTTGCAACCCTTTTGCAAGCTGCGTCGGAGAATTACCACCACCAAGCGCGGCAGCTAGCTGCATTTGCGAACTCGGGGCTCCTGCAGCAATACGTGCTGCCTGCAGCCGACCTGCAATCTCCGCAGTGTTGCGTTTGGTTGCTTCGCCTTCCTTGAACTGCGTAAGCCCGACTTCTGCCAGCGTGGTGAACATGGTGTCCGCACGCTTGGTACTGACCTCAAACATCTTGGACAGCGCTTCAACACCACGGTTCTTACCGGCGACCTTGGCCGCGTTAATGCCCGCCTCAGCTTCTCGAATTTCTTTGGCGTCCATCATGTCACGATTGAGCTTTAGCTCTTCCATGCGGTCGCGGGCTTCATCCAGCTTGTCCTGCGCAGAGCGCAGCTTGTCGAGGCCGGCGGCGTACTGCTCAGTACCCACACGCGCACCTTTACCGATTGCCGTGGCAAGGCCACCCGGCGTAGACATCATGGCCAAGCCTGCGTTGAGGAACGCCAGTCCGGTGTTCTCTTCCCGTTGCTTAGCTATATCGGCTCCGCGCTTGGTCAGGCGCTCTTCGCGACCTTTGAACGCATCTGCAAACTTGGCTTGGTCGCGTGCTAGGGCGTCCTTGACTTCTTGTTTTGCTCTGATGTCCTCAGCCGTCAACGCCTCCCGCGCTTTGCGCAGGTTCTCCGGCTCTTCGACATTGATGTCTTTACCAAGCTTCTCGCGCAAACCCGCCAGCCCTTCAGGGGTCATGTTGAAACCCGCAGCCACTGGAACACCGGCAGCAGGAGCAGCGGCAGCGGCAGCAGGAGCAGCGGCAGGGCGCGGAGCGGCAGCACGAGCGGTGGGAGCAGGTGCTGGAGGCGCAGGGGCGGGAGTAGCCGCAGCAGGGGCGGGAGTAGCCGCAGCAGGGGCGGGAGGTGGATTTGCTGCGGCTTGCCGAGCTACTGTTGTTTGGGGGACCGGCGGGTTTGCCAATGCCGCCGCTTTGCGAACAGCTTCTTGATCGGCGGGAGTACCAACACCACGAGCAATCCGTTGCTGCGCTTCTGCTGCGCGACGTTGTATAACACTGCGCTCCACACTTTCTTTCAGCGCATCAAATTGCCGGCGAAGAAAAGGAGGTTGGTTCTCGGGCGCACCAGCTTGCGGCACAAACGGCGTGGCAGGGAGCGTCATCCCGGGAATAGCATACGGAGTGTTTGTTGTAAGCGGGGGAGCGCCGCCATACTGATACCGCTCAACCTCCCCACCATCGCCAAACGCAATGATGCCGCCACCGGCAAAGTTCATGTCCCCGGCAGGAAGCTGACCAATACCCACATCTTCAGGCATCGGCTGCTGCATCTGCGGAGCCATCTCAGCCACGGCTTGATCCGCCACCTTGGGCGGCTCGGGCATACCCTGCGGTGCCTGCGCGGCGTTGCGCATCTGCTTGCGGCGGTTGGCCTCGGACACGGCCAACGCCATGATGTACGGGTCTTCTTTGTGCAGCGCAGCATACTTCTGCAACGCAGCGTCGGGCATCTTTGCCAGCGTAGAGGTGATCGCGTTGACGTTCAGCATGGCGTCCTCAAATCTTGGAATAGGCCAGCTCTGCAAGGCCGGCGGCTTTCTTTTTCTTGGCTTTGGGTTCCGCGTCCATCACACCGCCAGCAGCAGCTTTTTTGCCCAGTTGGCTCAAACCGTACGCAGCGGTGCCAAGTCCAGCAATCTGCGAACCCATGGTAGGGTTAGCGCCGTAGAGCGTGTTGGTCATACCCATCGGGGTGCCGCGCAAGATGTTCGACATGAACTCAAGCTGCTGGTACGGATAGGCGCGTTGTGCCAAGAAGTCTTGGTACTGCCTGTCCATCATGCTCTGAACTTGCCCTTGCTGCTGAGCACCGAACTGCGCCTGCTGCTGGCCCACGGCCATTTGCTGGCCGATACCTTGACGGAACTGATCCGCAGCGCGGTCGTATGCTGCCTGCGAACCACGAGCTTGAATGTCTTGCAACTGAGAACGCAGACCGCGCTCGCGCTCCGCACGCTGGATGCCCTCACGGTAGCCGCCAAATGCGTTCGCTTGCGTGGCCTGCGCTTGCTGCTGTTGCCCGAGAAGCTGAGAGTCACGCGCAGCGGCAAGCTTCTCTCTGTCCACCACGTTCTGCATGTACGGCGACATGTACTGGCCGACGTTCTGCGAAAAGCCTTCGGGGCCGGCGTCCATGTTGAACGCGTTGCCGTACGCCTGTTTTTGCAGCGGAGTGAACTGAGCAGTGCGCTCCCCGCCGTACGTTTGGTAAGGCTGGAACCCGGTGATGTTCCCTGACGCATCTTTGTTGAAGAGCGTGGCCTCGGTCAGGCCCAACATCTTCTGAGCGGAACCTTTTGCCCAGTCGGGGAGGTCGGCAATCTGAGTCTGCGTTGGGGAAGCGCCGTCGTCCCCGCCTTGCGGCTTGATCTTGCGGTCACCACAATGCCGAAACGCCTCCGTGGGGAGGTCAGGAATTTCCAGCAAAGCCTTAGAACGGTCGTTGAATCTCATAGTCTTGCTCCAACAATACGGCACTTTTCAGAAAAGCCGTAACGGGTCCACAGCCTTGCGGTTGATTCACGGGCCGTGCCTTCAATAACAGTTGCGCCATTGGCGACGCAGTAGCCTTTGAGCTGCTCAAACGTCTCCGGAGACGTGATCAAGTTCCCACCCATCGCAATGATAAAAGCCACGCGGTCGTTTGGGCGGTTGTAGAACCTCATGGCAGCAGCGCCGTGCACTTTACCTTCGGCGTCCGCAGCAACCAAGATTAGCCACTCACCGGTGCTGGCATACACCTTGGCTTGATCAATCGTGTAGTCCCCTTTGGAATGCTCAAGCGCACTTTCAATGAACGGAGCGACATCGCCCCAGACACTGTGCACTGACGCTAAGGGGACGTACTGAATGTTCATGCCGGCAACAGTTTCTCGGCGCGGCTGTTGACCGCTACTTTGCCTTTACCGACAGACTTCTGGCGAGCGTTCTGAACGCGGTCCATCATGGCGTAGAGCTTACGCGCACCTGCGTCGGTTGAGCCGTTGCCCAACTCAGAGACGATCCGAGCGGGCACCACGAACTCACCATCGGCAAGGCGTGCGGGGCGCTTGTCAGCAATAGATGCAGGGATGGAATCACTCACACCATCACCGGGGCCGCGCAGGAGACGACCACCATCAGAGTAGTCGCCGAGGTTGTAACCACCGTTAGCAAAGGCAGCGAGAGAAGAGAGACCACCACGCGCAAGAGTCGCGTCACCGGGAATGCCAGAGCCATCGGGGCCGGTGGGATCATCGGGGCTACCCGGTACTGGAGCTTCAAGATCAAGCCCGAGGCCGCTACCAGTAACAGAAACAGGACCACCCGGTACTGGATCAGCACTTGGACCGCTTTGGTCGTAGTAGCCGCCAACACTCCCACGCTTGTTCAGACCCAACGGGTCAGTAGCGCTAATCGGGGTGGCCACGTTGTAAGACACAGGCGTAGAGAACGCACCGGGCGCGTAGGTCGTCGGCAGCCCCATGAGGTAGCTGTAGTACGCGTCGGACTGGCCCGTCAGGCCGGTGTTTGTAGTGAACCCCATAGGTGCGCTGGCTTCGCTGTCCGACGAGTCGGCACTGCCACCCTCAGCCATGCGCGAGAACGTGGGGTTGAAGTACGTGCTCTCACGCGAAGTTGTGCTGGGTCCCATACCGGTCGGGTTCATACGGAACCGGTAGTTGTCGTACGGGTTGGGGCCACTGGACGGAACTTTGGATTGCCCAGACTGAGCCATCATGAGCGGGCTGAGCGCTGCCAGCCCGTACTGCCCCAACTCTTTGACGCCGCCAATATTTTGCATGAACGCATCGCGTCCCGCTTCAGTACCTAGCCCTTTGACGCCAGAAATCAGGTTTTCATAGGGGGAAGCAACAGCTTGAGTATTGAGCGCCTGCATAGCAGGGCCGGCAGTCTCAGCGCTTCGTGCCAGCAAAATGTCTTTGGCGTTGGCACCCTCACCCAGAGCTTCAGCAAGAGTAGCGTTAGTGCCGGCCAATTCAGTTGCGGCAGCGTTACTGGCTTGAGCAGCAGGCGAAGCCGCTAGACCCGCACCAGTCAGCCCACCCGCCAACCCAGCGCCACCATAGGCACCGAGGCCGGCCATGAGACCCTTTTGCAAACTGCCGGTAGCCAGCGCAGTGCCGCCACCAACCAGAAGGCCAGTACCTGCTGCACCGCCAAGACCCCCAAGCGCACTGCCTACAGCCATGCCAGCACCGGGAAGGAACGTGTTAAGCGCCACGCCAGCAATCATGGGCAGCAAAGACTTCAGGCTGAACGCTTCGGGAAGCCCCGTCTCGGGGTTGATGGTCAGCTTTTTGCCGTGGGCGTGTGCCAGCGCTTGAAGCCCAGCAACCTCACCGGGAGTCATGTGGACAAGCGTGGAGTCGCCGTTACGGCCTTTGGCTGCAAGGTGTTGAGCGGCAAGGGCTAGGCTCATTGGGGCCTCACGGAAAAGGGGTTGATTAAGTCTATCATGTAGACAGGTTGGAAACAAACGAAAGCGTGGCTACCACGGACTGGGTAGACGGCTTGGTGGGT
>Ga0222712_10001945_pt1 | contig 24589 bp, 21 predicted proteins | sample C33_657DmetaG_FD_165043 | JGI IMG/M metagenome (GOLD analysis project Ga0222712, IMG submission 165043) | Estuarine water microbial communities from San Francisco Bay, California, United States - C33_657D | ecosystem: Environmental > Aquatic > Marine > Unclassified | place: USA: California... | reverse complement strand
GTAAATAAGCATAAGCAATCATAGCTGCTCCTCCATTATCTAATTTGTGTAAATTTTCATCAGTCTCAATTTCTTCTATAGCCTTTTCATCAAAAATGGGCGGTAATGTTTTATACGGGTTTTGACCCTTTGTGTCATCTATCCAGATATGCGGCTCTGTAAAATTCAAACTTGGAATAATGGCAGTTGCATAAATTGGTTGACTATATTTTTCTCTCAAATAGTTGGAGCTTTTTATAATAGCAGGCAATATGTCTTTAATTGAATTAGATCCTTTTGCGTGTAATGAGTAAAAAAATTGAATCACAAATTCCCATAAATCTTGCATATTATTTGTAGGCTCCCATCGTTCTCCGGGAGTGTCACTGGTGGGCGTAGATATTTCTCTAATAAATGACATTAATTCTTGCTTATCTGGAACATTTGTAGTTGTTTCCGCATATAATTGACAATATAAATGGTTTAAGTAGTTATTTTCATGATCATGATACCTAAATATTGTTCCACTAACCCCTGCTAAATCATTTTTTAAAGCCCTTAAAAAATCATAATTTGGGAATACACCTCTCTCAAAATTTAAGTATTGATTTTTGTGTTGAATATTTCCTTTTTCATCCATTAAATGATAAGAGTATTGAAAGGCAATGGCTTCATAAGGCTTCCTGCCTTGATGAAAAGGGATAGCAACCATAGTCGTTTCAAAATCTATAAAATGATAAGGAGCTGGAAGATTTTCAAATAATTCTTTTAATCCTTCAATATCTAAATGCGGAGAAAAATCTTGTATTCTCGATTTTTCTACTTGTAGCAATCTTCTTCTAGTTGTATCTATTGCATCACCAACAGGCACATCTCTTCTTGCACTTCTTGGGAAATCAGTTTCATCTAATTGATTTAATAAATATTTATTGTTTTTAATTGCATCTCCAACAATACTTCTTGCTCCTGCTAAACCTCCCCATAATTCAAGTACAAATGGTTTTTGAAGATCATTTTCAGATAGATTTCCTAATTTCTTCCAACACTCATGTAATCCGCTCTTTTTAATACCATTTGGATAGTCATTGTTTTTAAACTGACAATTTTTACATTTTGATCCAAGTTTATTTGTCCATATTCTTTCATTAGCAGAATACTTTTGTGATAAATAAGTCACTAGATTTTCAAATGTCCAATTAATACCTTCAGGATTTTCTAAGTCTATATCAACTTTATTATCATAAATCCATTGACAAATATCATCTACATTGATTTGTTTTAAAGGGATGCAACCCAGATCGGCCATGGTAATATTCTCTCTAATATCAATATTTATTCTATCTCCACTTCTTTTAATTTTAAAAATTTGGTTTAATCCATTAATACTAGCTCCTTTCGTTTTATCTGCTAAAACAATGTATGCCATTACAGTCTTGCCAGGATTTGCCTTTTGTACTACATATTTTTGAAATGCAATATCATACATGTATTCTTTCCATTTTGGTTCTATCTCAGTAGTACCAGCTTTTGGTCCTCTTGAATAAGTTTTAAAGAATTCAACAGATTCGTCCCAAGATTTTGCTTTAACTTCAAGCAACTTAATTGTATCATTTTCTTCCTCAAATAAGTCTGTTCTCACAAATAATTCATCAAAACAAAATGCAGCTTCAGCAATTGCAATCCTACCACCAACTGATCTTTTTTCTCTAGTTATCGCAAGTGATTGCTCATAATCCAATTCATTTACAGTAATATCATCACCTATTGGATCATCACTTATTAAAAACTTTGCTAATTCACCAACTTGATAACCACCTTCAGCCAATGCCATCATAAAAGGATCATCTGCTTTGGTGTCTTCGTAATTATTTACTTTAGTACCATAATACAATTTAGTAGGGCAACTAAGTGCTAGCTTAAAGCGTGATTTTGTTAAAAAAGCCATTTTTAATATTTAATTTTTTGAATATACGAATTATAAATTGATAGACTCATGTTAGCATTTATAATCAACTAGTAAAATTTTGATTTAAAATAATTTTAATTAATTATATTTAAAGTTAATATGAGATTAGCAAAGTAAATGAATAATTGCGCAAAATATTTGCGTAGTTATTGCTTACTTTTGTTCAAAATTTATTTATGATAAAGATTTCAGAAGAGGTTGTTGAAATTTCAAATGTAAATGTAACATCATGTTTACATCCACATCCATTGATTGAAGATTCTTATGCAGATTTAGAAGAGCATTGGTTTAGTTGGATCCCTGGCTTTGATTCGACGGATTTAGGGGATGAAGATGAAGAGCCATTATTTAGAGATAATAATATTCAACTATATGAAAGAATAGAATCAATAGCAGTAGAATGCTTTAATAAGGCTCTTACAAATATGTGGCCATTACTACATAATTATTTGATAAATTCAATTCATATTACTGTTGATGCAACAGGAATGCTGTGTAATTCTTCTTCAACTTTAGCGGGGTACAATTTTGTTGATTCAACCCCACCAAAAGGGAATTATAGATTTGACTTATCTCCAAATTATTTACAGAAACTATTGATTTCATCTACAAATGGTGAAAAACTAAGTTTAAAATACAATACAATATGGGAACATGAAATCATACACTTGCTCGATCATTATGAATCATTAAAAGCATCTGTGTATGCTGAAACAGATATTGCTACTGATTATTTTAAATATTATTTACTAGGATTTAGAATTGAAGGAGTTGCAGAATTATATTTTTTACTTAAAGGTGGTAGAGAAGATATTAAAACAATATCAGAGGCTAAAGACAAGTTTGAAAAAAATTTAGCAAACATCAAAAAATACATTTCCGACAATCCAATAGTAACATTTAAAGATAAGAATGAAGTTTATAAATCCTACGATTTTTATGAAGTTGGTCCATGGATCATTCTTGATACCTTAAGAACTTTTGAAGGTGGTTTCCATGAAGATTTTATAAATGATATTATAAAAAAAGTAGAAGCTGGAGAAGAAATAGAGCATAATGTAATTTTAGATGTATTAAAAATTGCTTTGAGAATAAAGGTAGAAGATTTTTTAAATTTCTATATAAAATGAAAAATATAAAGAAGTACCAATTATTAGAAGTTTCAGAATATTTGAAATACCAATTAATTAATAAATTTAATTTACATTATAAAAGAATAATTGAAGAATATGACTTAAAAACTAGCAATAAATTATTAGTAAAAAAAATTAAGGATGATATATTTGGCGATGATGAGTTGATAAAAACAAATATATTTATCATTCTGGCAAAAAGTAATTGTATATGCAGGGGCAATAATTCAATTAAATGCTTTAATATAAAGTGTGATAATACTACTTCACTAATTGAACTTAGTAAATGGAATGAGACTAAGTTGATGCATTATGAAAGAGCCATAAAAGGAATAAAAAGCTCAATAAAAAAATATTCTAAAGAAGATAATAAAACGATAATAAATTTATATGACAATAAAAATCAAGAGATTAAAATTAATTTTTTGGATCTAACCAATAAAGAAAATATTGAAATACAGAAAAGAAAAAACTTATTTGATATATATTTATTTGATCATGATAAAATAAAAAATATTTTTGACATTATCAAATATGAAACCCTTGATGAGTTGAATTTAGGCAAGCATGTAAATAAAATCTTTGATAAACTTATAAGAACATCTTTATATAATAATTTATTATTAGATAGTAAGCTAAATGTTTTATATAATTTGTTTAAAATAGGAAAGAATTTAAACCCAGATAAAAACCAAGAATCACTATTTGAACTTACTAATAAAATAGAAGGGTATATAGATACTACTTTCGGAGCTGGTATTTATTATTTGAAAAATTCAAACATTAGTGGTTATGCAAGTTTAGAAGTAATGAAAGAGGCTTTAAATTCAATTGAAAAAGAAAAAAATAAAAAAGATATTAAGTTTACACATGATCATATTTACAGAAGAAAACTTGCATCAAGTTTTTTGAGAAGTAATAATTACTTAGACTTTGAAAAGTTTAAAGAATTATACAAAGATCGTTTTTCATATGTTTCTTTTTTGACATCCAATGAAAATAACAAAATTAAAGATTGGATTGATGATCCAAGTTTCATGAATATAGAATTAAAAAAATTTAAACGATTGTATAAACAAAAATTATTTGAAAAAAATATTCATTTAGTTGACACAAAAGTTAAAACAGAAAATGGCCTGAAAAATTTTCTATATTTTTTATATTTTGTTGAAATTAAAAATAAAAATATTGCAATTGATGATTTAAATATAATGGATGTCAAATTATGGTTTGAGAAATTTCAAAAAAATAAAAAAATTTTAAAAATAGATTAAAAAATTAAATGTAGTTATAAATTTATTTTAATTTTTTCTAATTTAATTTTATTAAAATCTACGAATATCTCTTCTTCTTTTCTATCCTTAAAGTAAGCAATTACTTCTTTTTTATTTATTTCATAGGATAGTACCATTTTCTTGTATCTATTCCCATCATAAAATTTTGGTGCGTGATTTTTAGCAAACCAGCGTGCTTTATTATAATCAAGCGTCCATGAGTTCCCAATCAATAATTCTTTATCCTTTTCATCAACCTCCTTTATTTTCTTATCAAAACAAATTCCTCTATATACAGTAAATTTATTTGGTAGCATTGAAAAATGCTTTTTTTCTTCTTTTGACATCATCCATTTTGGATTTTTACCATAGTTTAGAACTTCATTGTATTTCTTTCTATATGGATAGTGATAATCTACATAGGTTAGAATGGATCTAAAAACCTCAAAAAATTTTTTATCACCATAATTTAGATAAATTTTTTTATAATTTTTTAGAAACCAAGGCATCTGCTTTTGCTTATCTAATATATCTAGAACTGCATCATAATTTTTTTGTTTTAATTGTTTTCTATATATTTTTAATTTGGCAAAATATACAAGGTTAATAAATGCATTATTTGAAGTTTCATCAAATGGATCAATATTTTTATAATAGTTCTGGCACAAAATATGATTAATGAATAATTTACCATTTAATTCAACTATTGAATTTTGTAAATCTTCATGTAAAAATTCTGGAGTAAGATTATTTAAATCGATTTCCATATTCATTATTTTAAACTTGTTTTATTGATACAATTTTTGCAAATTCGCTAAATCGACCTAATAAAAATGATAATGCTTTATTTCTTTTTAAAACATCTTCTCCTTTATTTTTTTCGTGTTCTAATCTTAAATTAATGCTAATAATTAAATATTTTTCTGTCTTATTTTCTTCAACTATTTTTTGAGAATGATGATATTTCAGCCTTTTCATATAACTCGCGGCCCAGTCAGTAAACTTGATATGTATTTCATATAAATTCGCATCTTTAGTATTGTAAGGAAATACTCCCATTGATTCATTAAATAGTTTTTTAATATTTGTATGCTTTTCCAATTCTAATTTATTAAAGAGCACAGGTTCTTCATTTTCATCTAACATTTGATCAATTTTGAACCTATGTATCATGTCAACTCTAAAAGTTCTCATTGATTTGTCTTTAAGTAATACGCCAATTAAGTAATAATAGTTTTCATAGTATCTAATTTCAAGTGGTGCAACTTGGTGCAGATTAAATTTTTCTCCAGAATTTTCATAGTAACTTACAGGTGTATAATTAAATTCAATTACTTGATTAAAATGTATAAACCTTAAAATATTTATAACACAGCTGATAACCTTCTCTTCAAATTGATTATTACTTTCATCATATAAGTCAGGTCCTGAATGAAAAATTGCTGAACTGCTTTCCATCTCTTTTTCTGATATTCCAAAAATCTGAGGTAATTGATATAGAATTTTTTGAACTGCTGGTATCGATTCATATCTTCTTAATATTCCAGCTAAAAAGGGTAATGTGAATCTTTCTTCATCATCTAAATCTCCAAATTCTGGTTTAATGGAATCAGGTGCCCATTGATATGATTTATTGATTACCAGTACTTTAAAAATATCCTCCTTGCTTCTAGTTAATTTATTTTTTAAACTATGGTCAAAATCTCCTTTTCTTAAGCATGTCAAGCATGTTACTAATGTTCTTCTCCCAATTTCCTTTTGCCCATGATCAGTCAATTGTTGGTTAACTGATGTTTCCATTTCGTTAATTTTGCCACCTCCTTTATTCAAGAATTCACAAATAAGTCGAATTCTGGTATTTTTCTCTTGTTTATTCATAGTATTAAATTACATAAACTACGCAAATCATTTGCATACTTCATACTTAGTTTTGTTTTTTACAATGGTGATAATAACTCTAAGTAAAAATTTGTAAAACAAAAATACAATTTTCTACGCAAACAATTTGCGTACATCAAAGCTAATTTTGCCTAAATATTAAAATTTTAAAAATGAATACAATTAAACAAACCATCCAAGAATTAAACACAATTGGTTTTTGGAAAATCATTTTTCGTTGGTCTAGCATCAAAAATTGGCTAATAACCACTTTTTTGGAATTACAGAAAGTATCCGAAATAGCAGAGCAAGATCATTTAGAACTTGAAAGAGTTAATAGAGAGTTGTTTATAGTAACATCAGCTAAGGATGTTGCTGAAAATCGACTAAATGACTTAAATCAAGATAAAGCGGGTTTGACTGCAGAACTTACCTTTTTAAGAAACCAGCTTAGAATATTTGAAAGTGAAAATGCACAACTTAAAAATGCAGAAGAAAAAAGATACAATGACCATCAAAAATCGTTAGAAACGCTTTCGGCTTTTCAAAATAATATCATTGCAGAGAAAGAACAAATGAAAAATGAACAGCAAAAACAAGCAATAGCTAAATTAGAAAGTCAAAAGCAAACTTGGCAACGTCATCAGCAAGATGTTGAAAATAAAATGCGTTTACTATGCGAAAAACATACTATTGAATATGTAGATACGGTTCCATTTAAAGGTGATCCAGATAATACTATTGTCATTAGTGATCTATTTCAAGTATTTGACTCTAAAAGCCCGAGAGGAGAAGATTTAAGCAACTTTACAACTTATCTTAATAAAGAGGCTCAAAACGCAAAAAAATATGCGGAAAAAAAAGATGTTCGATCTGATATTTTCTTTGTTGTGCCTTCAAATACGTTATCAATCTTAACTCAAACAGTGTTTGTATTTGAAAAGCATAGTGTTTATGTAATTCCAACCGAAGCATTAGAGCCGGTATTAATTAGTCTTAAAAAAATTGAGGACTTTGAATTCATGGGGCAATTTACGCCAGAAGATAGAGAAAATATTTGCCGTATTATAGGAAGATTAGTACACAATATTAAAAGACGTGTTCAAATTGATATTTCTCTTGGCAAGGAAACAATGTCTTTAGCAAGTGATTGTGAAAAGTTATTGCCCGAAGAAATTGCTAAGGAAGTTTTATTAATTGAAAGAGCAATTAAAGTGAATCCAACTAGAGAGATGAAAGGAAAAGAAATTTTATTAGAAGATCTAAAAGAAGATTTACTAAAGGCTGAAAAAAATTCAGAAAGAATAGCGGGAATTTTAACTCCTGGGGAAGTAATCACCATTAATGTAGATGCAGCATTTTCAAATGCTGTTAAAGAAGCAGCTTTATAAGTAAAATTAAATTTATGCCAGTACAAGTACTTTACAAAGATCATGCAGTAATTTTTGATCCAAACGAATATGGTGGTCAGGATTGGCACTCGGATTTCGTTAGACAAGCAATTGAAGAGTGCTATGATTTTCTTCCAGATGACTGGAAAATACATCATGTATTTGACGAAAATGGAATAAGAATAGTATTGACACGAGAAAAGTATGCAGGAGGCTATAATCTACAACCATTTTGGCATATCAATATTACAGCGGATCCTATAGATGATAATGATAATCAATGGATGGTTTTTGATATTGTTTTACATACTCCACATCGGCTTTATAGGTTTCAAATGCCATAGTAATTCAGGTTGAAACTTATTAACATTTTCATCTCACTTAATAGTTGTGCACATCTGAATAAGAAAGTTATTGAAAAATATAATTATTTCAAAAGCTGTTGCAAATTTGTCTCCCTCAAAAATTAAATACCAAGTTTATGGATCAAAGTAATCAAATCAACAAAGAATTAGCAGTAAAGCTTTGCAACTCAATCGAGTTAGTATTTAATTTATCAAACCAATTGAAAACTGTCAAAATAGAGCGTTATGAGCAAGTGGAATGTCATTTTAATTTTATAGCAGATTTTTTCAAAATTAAAGATAAACTAGGTGTTTTGTTATTATGCTATTTTATTAATCGCCGATTGGTAAAAGGGAAGTCATGTATAACCCTCAATGAGCTTATGCATGCGTTTGATTGTAACTTGGTTAACTCTATTTCAATAAATGAGCAACTAGATTATTTTAGAAAATCTAAAATAATCGTATCATCCAAAAAATCATTTGGTAGAAAAGAAGATATTGAATATTCACTTTCACAGGCTGCGCTAAACGCAGTATTGAAAGGTGATTCAGAGATATTGCTAGACAAGAAAGAAGTATCATTTACTGCATTTCTAAGTCTATTTCATAATGTACTTTATGACAATGAGTTAGATGATAATGATATAAGTGAAGAGTTAAGCACATTGATGGATGAATTTGAAAATTTGGAAGAAATAAAATATTTGAAAGCTGAAAAATTGATGCCAGAAGAAATGGCAATCTACTTATATATTGTGGCAAGGCAATCCATTTTTGGGGATACGATGGTGCCCATGGAACGTATATTTAGAGTAGCTGTAAATGATAGTTTTAGTAGATATTATTATCAAAATGAATTATTTGAAAAAAGAAGTACTTTATTGAAAAATGATTTAGTGAAATTTTCTGCTGATAGCTTTATGGATTTTTTACAATTAACTGAGAAATCAATTAAAGCATTAAATATTGCTGAGAAAAAAAGTAATAGGCAGTTCACTACAGGCTCTAATCTTGTAACGTTAATAATGCCGGAACAAATTAAGTTTCAAGAGGGGATGGTTTATGAAGAGAGTTTGAAAATAGACTTTTTAGAAAAATTAATTAGCGAAGAAGGGTACATAAAAGCAATTAATAGACTTGAACAGGAGAATGTCGAAACAAAACAAGTTGTAGCGCTTCTATATGGGGTAAGTGGTTTGGGCAAATCTCAAACAGTTAGAAATCTTGCTGCAAAGTACAATAGGCCTATTTTACAAGTAAACCTTTCACAGATTAAAGATGCCTTTGTAGGAAATTCTGAAAAAAATGTACAAGAGTGTTTTAATATATATCGAAGGGCAGTCAAGCATTTTCAATATTCCAAAAATATTGAGGGAGTAGATCATGGCCCTTATGGCACACCTATATTCTATTTAGACGAGTTTGATTCATTAATACCACACAGAAGTCAAGATGGATCGGGTTCATCAGTTTCCAATATGTATTCTAATATGGTTGGCATATTTCTTACCGAATTAGAAAGAATAAATGGAATCATACTATTTTCTTCAAATCTACCAGGTGCAATTGATACAAGTTTACATCGTAGAATCAATTTTAAATTTCATTTTGGGACATTTTCAAAGCAGAATCAAATTAGAACACTTCAGCTCTATTTCAAAGATATTAATCCTTTGATACTAGAGGAAGTTGGAACAGCTGCAGAATTAACTCCTGGTAATATCGTAAATATTAAAAAGGCTTATGTGTTGGAAAGTATTTTTAATGATTTTAATACTGAAGAAGACCAAAAAAACATCCTCTTAGATTTAGTAAACAGAGAGCTTATATTGCAAAAATCAAACAGAACACCTATCGGTTTTGTACAATAATTCATGTTGGTTGGGTTTGTAAATAGAGAAGGCGCTGCGAAATATCGGCGTCTTCTTTTTCTCATTTTATTTTTAAAGATTATCAAACAATGTGTTTAATCACATTACTTAAATTAGATATAGCCGACAAGGTACTGATAATATATTTGTATGTATGTTTTGTAATATGGATTATTTCTACATTTTATAATAATGAAAAGGGGAAAAAAGAAGATACAGAAATAATTAAACCCAATACAATTTATACTAATGTATTTGTTACTATCAGATTATGGATGATTAGTGTAGATAAGAGAAAGTTAATTTCAGATGATGATATTGTTCCAGTCATTCCCACAATAAAAAAATACCAGCTAAATTGTAGTAAAATTGAATTTGTAAGAGCTGTTATTAAATGGTGCAAAGAGAATCTTGATTCAAATAAAAATAGAGTGATTAATCTAGATTTAAAATATTATAAACATAAAACATTAATGGGTTCTTATAATTATATTACTAAGACAATCACTGTTTATTATAATTCTCATAATACAATAGAAAGTTTAGTGGACACCATAATACATGAATACCATCATTCGAAAGAGATTATTTTTAAAAAACACCAAATTGAATACGATAAACTATCTATTGAAAAAACTTATTATAAAAACCCCTATGAAGTAAGAGCTAGAAAAGCTGGTGCTGAAAATAGATTTAGATGTATAAAGGATTTGTATAAATTGAAATATTTAAAATAGGTATAAAACTTAGATATATTATTTTCTAAAATAGCATCTATGTCCTTAAAATTATATAAAAAACTGGACACTTTTTTTAGTTTAGAATCCTGAAGCCAAAAATACTATATCATCCTCTATAAAGAATAGAATAAATCCCCTAAAAGATGTTTATGTATTCTCTTATTTGGGATTTGAGAATGTGTCTAAAAATAAAGAAGCTATTATAAAGTGTTTAGGTAGACTAGTAGATGCTGGTAAATTACATAAGTTATCTAAAGGGAAGTATTACAAGCCTATTAAAGGGGATCATAATAGCATATGTCCAGATTCTAATGAAATCATAAAGGATCTATTAGTAAAGAATGGTAATCCAATAGGCTATATAACTGGCTTTAATGTATTTAATAAGGCTATTATAGAAACAACTATTAGTAATACAATACAAATAGGTCGTAATACATTTAAGCCTACATTATATAGGAGAATGTATAAAATAGAATTTATACTTCAACGTAATGAAATTACAATTGACAATATAGAAATACTACAAGTATTAGATTGTCTTAAAATGATTAATAGTATTACCGAGAATAATAGGGATAAAACATTAACTAATATAGGGAAGGCTATAAGAAAGTATAATAAGCAACAAAGGGATATACTAATACAATGCTCCTTAAAGTATAATAGCGCAACAAGAGCCCTATTAGGTATTATATTAGATACAGAAAAAATCAAGAAAGGGGTAGAGGATATAATGGAATCTTTAAATCCTATTAGTACTTACAATATGGACCTAAAGAAAATAGATAGGCTATTAAAAGACAAATGGAATATTAAGTAGTTCCATAAATAACAATATGTATGAGAGGTAAGAACATCAATAACGTTTACGTAATAGATGGTAATGAGCTAAATAGTTCTGAATTAACCAAAGATCAATTACTATTAATAGAAACCTATGAAAATAGAAGCCTCTATAATGACTTTCGTAATAGAATATTAGAAGAAAAAGGGGGTGATATAGAGTGTACTATAAGAATTAGGATACCAGATATGGTATTAGAATATAATATAAATTACTAATAAGATTTAGTAATTTAGGGCTATGAAAAAACACTATACTGTTAGTGCTGCGATTATTGTAGAAAATAAGAAGATACTTTGTGTTCAACGAAACAAGGGTAAATACGATTACATCTCCTATAAATATGAATTTCCTGGCGGTAAATTAGAAGAAGGTGAAAATGAAGAAGATGCACTTAAAAGAGAAATATCCGAGGAGCTAAACCTTGAAATTGATGTCGCTGAAAACTTTCTTGTTGTAACACACAAATACTTAGATTTTGATTTAACCATGCATAGTTACTTATGCAAAGCCAATACCGAGAAGTTAGTTTTAAAAGAACATATTGATGCAAAATGGTTATTTAAGAATGAACTAATTGAACTTGATTGGGCAGCGGCAGATTTGCCAATTGTTTCTAAACTAATGAATACAAATCATGAGTTATTCTAATCTAGAATTAATTAATGGTTTGCAAACTGGTTTTGTAGACAAGCAAATTATTTCACAAAATGATTTTGTACCTAAGATATTACTGAATGATAAGGTTGCAGGTAAAAAGGTATTGTCGTCAATAATAAATGAATTAAATGGTTGTAATGAATTTTGGTTTTCAGTTGCCTTTGTAACTGCTGGTGGGGTCGCTTCCTTAAAGAACACACTTGAGGAAATTTCTAACAGGAACATTAAAGGCAAAATCCTTGTCTCTCAATATTTGAATTTTACACAACCGGAAGCGCTAAGGCAGTTATTGAAATTCAAAAATATTGAGCTTAGAATAAGCGTAAATACAAACTTTCATGCTAAGGGGTATTTGTTTAAAAAACATGATTATTACAACCTTATAATTGGAAGCAGTAATTTAACCGGAGATGCTTTATCTACAAATAAGGAATTAAACATTAAAACATCTGCGACAGAAAATAGCTATATAATCAATAAGATTAAAGAAGAGTTCAATAATGATTTTATTAATAGTGTGATAGTTGATGATGAATACATAAAATCTTATGAAGAATTATATAAGAACTCAAAATATAGGACAGTATATCAAAAACCAGATAATGGAAATGTAATTAAACCCAACTTGATGCAAAATGATGCATTAAGAAATTTGCTTAACATTAGGGCAAATGGTAAAAACAAAGCGTTACTTATATCAGCCACAGGAACTGGTAAAACATACTTATCTGCTTTCGATGTTAAAGCAGTTGAAGCAAAAACATTTCTGTTTATTGTACATAGAGGAAATATTGCCAATAAGGCAATGGAGACTTTCAAATCTATTTTTGGAAATACGAGAACAATGGGTGTGTTTTCTGGCAATAAAAAAGAATTAGGGGCTGACTTTTTATTTTCAACAGTTCAAACCATATCTAAGCCTGAAAATTTAGAATTATTCAATAAGGACCATTTTGATTATATCGTAATAGATGAAACCCATAGAGCTGGAGCCGAATCATATAAAAGAGTGTTAGACTATTTTAAACCTGGTTTTTTATTGGGCATGACAGCAACTCCAGAAAGAACTGATGGTCATGATATTTTCAAATATTTTGATTACAACATTGCTTATGAAATTAGGTTGCATAAAGCATTAGAAGAAGAAATGCTATCTCCTTTTCATTACTATGGTGTTACAGACATTTCAGTTAATGGACAGATTATAGATGAAAATGCAGCTTTTGATTCGCTAACAAGTAATGAAAGGTTAGATAAGATAATTGAAAAGTCATCTTTTTATGGTTGTGATAGTGGGGATGTTAGGGGCCTTGTATTTTGTTCAAAAGTGGAAGAATGTAAAATATTGGCTGCTGAATTTACTAAAAGGGGGTTTCCAAGCATTTACTTATCCGGAGAAAACACCGAAGTAGAAAGAAGTAATGCAATAGAGCAACTAGAATCTGATAACAAAGAGGAAAAAATACAATACATATTTTCAGTTGATATTTTTAATGAAGGAGTAGATATTCCAAGGGTGAATCAAATTATAATGTTAAGGCCAACACAATCTGCAATCATATTTGTTCAACAATTAGGAAGGGGGCTTAGAAAAACAGATGGAAAAGAATACTTAACTGTCATTGACTTTATCGGGAACTACAATAATAACTTTTTAGTTCCAATTGCCCTCTATGGTGACTCATCATATAATAAGGATACCATTAGAAAACTAATGACAAGTGGAAGTGATTTAATACCTGGACAATCAACTATAAATTTTGATCGTATAACAAGGGAAAGAATTTATGCCGCAATAGATACTGCGAATCTTTCAAAGAAAAAGGATTTGGTAAAAGACTATGAACTTCTAAAGTATAAATTAGGCAGAATACCAACAATGGTTGATTTTTTAGAACATGGCTCGAGAGATCCTGAATTGTTTGTTGATTATAATAAATCGTATTATAATTTTATTAAGGAAATTGATACAAAAGTTAACTACACCTTGAATTCACGACACAGTAAAGTATTAGAGTTGTTTTCAAATGAAATCAATAATGCAATCCGAGTAGAAGAAAGCATTATTTTAATGCATCTCATTGAGCAAGGGTCTTTGAAAATTGCAAGACTTAAACAAATTATATTAAGCAGATTTGGATACAATTTGACAGATGAAACTATTACGTCTGCAATTAATAATTTAAATTTTAATTTCGTAACAGAAAATTATAATAAAGAGTTGTTGCCAGTGTCGGAGATTCACAAGCTAAGCGTAATTGATAAAATCGAAGACGAATTATTTTTAAATAATAGTTTCATCGATATTCTATTAGACGTTAATTTTAAAAATCATTTAATTGATAACACTAACTACTCAATTTTAAAATTTGAACGCTTGTTTAATTTGAAAAAATACGTAGGCGGATTCGTTTTATATAATAAATATTCAAGAAAGGATGTATTTAGAATTTTAAATTGGGATAAAAATCCATTAGCGCAAAATGTGGGCGGATACATGTTTAATCCAGAAAGAACAAATTGTGCAATTTTTGTAAACTACCATAAGGAAGATGACATTTCAAGTACTACAAAATACGAAGAAGGGTTTCTAAATAAACTTGAATTTGAGTGGATGTCAAAATCAAAAAGAACTTTGACTAGCCCTGATATTATTAGCTTAAAAAATGGTGGAAAAGAATTACGACTTCCACTATTTATTAAAAAAAGTAATGATGAAGGGGCAGCTTTTTATTATATGGGAGATGTATTTCCTATTCAAGAAAGCTTTAAACAGGCCAACATAAAAGACGATTCTAATAAGGATGTTTCGGTTGTAAAAGTTAAATTTAGACTAAATACACCCGTAGACGATGCATTATATAATTACATTACTAATAATCAAGAATAGGGTTTTAATTATTAGAAAATAGTTTTAACTTGTAATAAATAATTTAGATGAGCGATATACAAATAATTACGGAAGCTTTGGTTGAATTTAGAAATGAGAGAGACTGGGAGCAATTTCATAATCCAAAGGACTTAGCTATTGCTCTTAATATTGAAGCAGGCGAATTATTAGAAGCGTTTATTTGGAAGGATGCTAACGCTGCCAATCCTGAAAAAATTAAAGAAGAGTTAGCAGATGTGTTCGCATATGCTTTCTTGATGGCTGATAAATGTGGCCTTAATGTAAAGGATATTGTTTTAGAAAAAATTAAGCAGAATTCCGAAAAATACCCTGTTGATAAATCAAAGGGTAACGCAAAAAAATACAACGAAATTTAACTTCTAATGAGTCAAATTGAAATAATTAAGTATGACTTTGACGAAAGTGTAAAATCCGATTTGACTGACAATCAAAAGGTTAAGAACTTATGGCCAATTGTTTATATTATTAATGACAAGAATATAAAGGAGGCATATGTTGGAGAGACGACTGATGGTATTTCCAGAATGTCAAATCATTTAAAAAATGACAAGAAGAATAAACTAACTGAATTAAGATTAATTAGCTCTGATTTATTTAATAAGTCTGCAACGCTAGATATTGAATCAAACCTAATAAAATACATGCATGGGGATGGCACTTATAATTTATTAAATGCTAATTTAGGGATAGCCAATCATTCATACTATCAAAAAGATGAAGTTTATTGGGAATTATTTAAGAATATATGGCACGCTTTAAAAATTGAAGGTGTAGTAAATAAGAATATAGAAGAGATTAACAATTCTGATTTATTTAAATATTCTCCATACAAAAGTCTAAGTCATGACCAACTTGAAAGCATAAAGTCGATCATGAAAATTTTTGTTGAATCCGACAGAAAAACAATTTTTGTTGAAGGTGGTGCAGGGTCTGGCAAATCAATTTTGGCTATTTATTTATTCAAACTATTATATACTGACATTGCTGATTTAAAGGAGTTAGATTTCGATGACTTAGACTTTTTAGAGTTATTGAATCAATTTAAGGGGAAATTTATTAATCCAAAAGTGGCATTAGTTGTTCCAATGGCATCATTCAGAAATACATTAAAAAAAGTATTTAAAAATATAAAAGGATTAAGCAACAAAATGGTAATAGGTCCAGCAGAAGTTTCAAACGGTGAATATGATATTTTAATAGTTGATGAATCACATAGGTTAAGAAGAAGGGTTAATCTTGGTGCTTATTTTGGTTCATTTGACTCAGCTGCACAAAAAATGGGATTTAAAAAAGGGGAAAGTAACGAATTAGATTGGGTAGTTAAACAAAGTAATTTTCAAATATTGTTTTATGATTATGGACAATCAATAAAACCATCAGACGTTGAAAAATCAAAATTTGATGAATTAAAGCATAAAAATCCCAAAAATATTGTAACTCATCATCTAAAGTCGCAGTTTAGGGTAAAGGGTGGCTTAGATTATGTTGCTTATTTAGATAAACTTCTCGGTTGTTCTTTGCCAACAACTAGTGTGAAGATGGAACTACCTAGTTACGAATTTTTACTTTTTGAAGATTTATCAAAAATGGTTGCAGAGATAAAATTAAAAAATAAAAAATTTGGGTTGAGTCGTGTACTTGCTGGGTATTCATGGAGATGGATTAGCAAGGGCTCTGCAAATAAATTTGATATTGTAATTGGAGATGTTCAACTTAAGTGGAATAGCGTTTCGGACGATTGGATTAATACTGAGAATTCAGTAAATGAAGTTGGTTGTATTCATACAACACAAGGGTATGATTTAAATTATACTGGTATTATATTTGGCAATGAAATCTCTTATGATAAATTGAAAAATCAAATCATTATTCAAAAAGATAATTATCATGACAAAACAGGAAAGAATTCGATTAGTGACCCCAATGAGTTGAAGACTTTTATACTAAATATTTATAAAACAATGATGCTTAGAGGTATAAAGGGAACCTATATTTATGCTTGTAATAAAGAATTAGAAGACTATTTCAAATCTTTTATTAAAATTGCTTAATAATTTCCTATAAAACTTAAAAATTAATCAGGTTCCTCCAATTCCATCTCTTCACCACCCTTCATCCCATTTTCCCTCTAAAAACACAAAACTTGGCCGAGAATGACTCCAAACAAAAAGGGTCTATGCATTTAACAGCATAAACCCTTGATAATGTTGCCTTTCGGCTGTGGGCCCACCAGGGCATGATCCTGGGACCCCCTGATTATGAGTCAGGTGCTCTAACCAACTGAGCTATAGGCCCTTGAGAGCCTAATAGTCTATTTTGTATTAATGTAAAGAGCTGTTTTTTGATTTTGTTACTATTACAAGCACTTAAATATGATGCAATATATCTATCACATCTAATTTAAATGAATAAGCGCTGAATAATTAACAATACATTATTTATTATGACTGCTGTTTCCTTTAATTAATTCAAAGTAGCTAGCTAAAAATCTATCACCTATAACTTTCCCTTGAACTTTTGCTTTTTTAATCGCATTGCAAAAGCCTTCATTATCGTGAGCATCACCATGGTCATCTATGCCAGTACCATCTACGAAATAGTTCTTGCCATTTAATTTAATGGCTAATTGACAGCCCTTTCCTTCCATCTTAAACATACAAGTACCACAAGTAGCTTGTACTTCATAGGTTGGATTTTTAGGGTTATATACCAGTTTCTTAGTTGTACTATCCTGTGCATTAGCAGCGTTGAATAATACTAGTCCAAATAATACAAATAACATTTTTTTCATAATCGTAATTTTTAATAGTTTAAATAAATACCTATACCCAAACCCATATCACTATCATAGTGTGTTCTAAGACCCATGTTTTTATTTACAATATATCTAGCACCAATCATATACTCTTTATCTGTGTTGACCATAAATTCACCTCGCATTCTTTTTGAAAGAGGTATATCTTCTCTCATTAATTGAAGTCTGAGATTACCATCCTGATATACTTCTGTTTGAAATGTAACAAGCATTGGCAAAACATAAGCAACACCTAGACTTATTTGTTTTCTTTCGTCTTTGGTATTCACTTGTCCGAATAGGTTTTTCTCAGATTCTCCATTATGTAGTTTTCTGTATCTCCAGTCAAATCCAATAAAAGGCATCAACCATTGCATTTTACCTATATACCTCCCAATGTGGGTTTCTGACTCATACCCATGTAAATCGTTGAAGCCTAATCTCCATTCAGAGCCAATGCTCCATCTGGTATTCTGCAACATCACCATACCATCATTTCCATTTGTAGCAAAATCGTTTTCTGCCATGGAATGTAACTTTCTATCCTCTCCATATAGCTTTCTCTGAGCTAATCTTGGATTTGGAATTAAAGGGTTTGGTGCTTGATTTTGATAGGTGAAAACCCTTCCCATGCCACTCATCATATGGTATAATATGTGGCAGTGAAAAAACCAATCACCTTCCATGTTGGCATTAAATTCAAGTGTATCCGTCTCCATTGGCATAATATCTATGATATTTTTTAGTGGAGCATTTTCGCCTTGCCCATTTAATACTCTGAAGTCGTGGCCATGCAAATGCATAGGATGTCTCATCATGGAGCCATTATAAATAATCATCCTCACGTTCTCACCTTTCTTAATCAATATTTTATCTGCTTCAGAGACTACTTTATTATCCATGCTCCATACATACCTATTCATATTACCTGTTAGTTCAAATTTTAGTTCCTTAACAGGAGCACCTTTAGGAAGTGATGTATTATGAGGCGACTTGAGCATTGAGTAATTCAATGTGACAATATCAGAGAGGGCATTACTGTTATACTGATTTGCACTATTTTCCTTGACTTGAGCGTTACTAGGGCCTGTTATTTCAGGATACATGACAACATTCATATCCATTTGATTCAAACTCATGTTCATCCCCATATCATCTAAATCGCCATTCATTTTCATCATTGAGTTCATCATCTTCATACCCTCAAAGTATTTCAATCTTGGAAGCGGTGCCATTGGTTGTTTTTCACCTTCTCCAATATATAATAGGGAATGATTGATTCTGTCCTCTGAGGTTGCTTGAAAAGCGAAAGATTTATTTTTTTCAGGCACAGTGACTACAATATCATAGGTTTCAGATACAGCAATGATAAGTCTATCTACTTCAACTGGTTCAACATCATTTCCGTCATTTGCTACTACTTGGAATTTACCTCCGCCGTAGTTTAGCCAAAAATAAGTTGAAGCCCCAGCGTTTGAGATTCTTAATCTTACTTTATCACCAGCTCTGAATTGTGACAATTGACTTTCTACCTTTCCATTTAAAAAGAATCTATCATAGTAAACATCACTTACGTCCATAGCTAACATCCTTTTAAATTCATTTTTTACTTTGGTAGTAAGATGCCCCTCGTTGACTGCTTCGGCATAGCTCTGAGTAGAGCCTTTTCTTATAGCAAACCAATCTGTTGCATTGTGTAACATTCTGTGCACATTGTTAGGGTTGTAATCTGTCCATTCACTAATGATGACTGGAATAGTTGGCAAATCGTCTATACCTTTTCTAAATGTTGGGTCGTCTTGTTTTTTGTTCAAAATCATTGAACCATACATTCCTATCTGTTCTTGTAATCCAGAATGGCTGTGATACCAATGTGTTCCATTTTGCACAATCGGAAATCTATAGACGTGGGTTGTGCCAGGCTTTATAGGCATTTGAGTTAAATAAGGCACACCATCTTCCTTATTGGGTAGGATAAGACCATGCCAATGTAAAGAGGTTGATTCTTTCAACTTGTTGTGAACATGAATTTCTGCCGTATCTCCCTGTGTGAAACTTAAAGTGGGCATTGGGATTTGTCCATTAACAGCGATAGCTCTCTTGGATTTACCTGTAAAATTAACTGTCGTATCACTTATATATAAATCATAGCGCACTACCTTTTGTGCATTTAAGAATAAAGTAGACAGTAAGAGCAATGCTAAAAGACAAACACTTTTTATTTTATTAATCATCTTATTTAGCTTAGTCTTATTGAATAGTTTCCAATACTTTACCACAAGTCAACATTTGAGTACCGTAGTATGGATTCTTAATTTTATTCTCCATGCTCAACCAGTTTGCACCCTTGCCTTTATTCGCCATTGGACAATATTGATAATAAATTGGAAGCGCAGACTTTGAGACCTTCATAACAGCGTATAGATTTTTAGACAAAATCATGAAGTGGTCTCTTTGATGAGAGATTTCTTTCGTTTCGTTGATGTGTTCAGCATCTTCTTTTAAGTCATTCACTACTTTAATCCATTGTGCATGTGTTGTTGCGTCCAGTTCATTCATATTAACTGATTCAATAGATGTCAATAAATCTTTAGCTAATACCGAGGCACTATTGCCTTCAGTTTTAACTAGTGCGTCTTTAAGAGCAATATATGAGTTAAGTACTTTAGTTATGTTTGAATTTGTTTGAGCATTTACATTAAAAGAACATAATAGAATGGCAGCAGCCATCAATAGCTTTATTGATTTCATAAATTAATTTTTATTTTGAAAAAGAGAAAGGATTCAAGCAAACTACTTGAATTTAAATCTGATATGTACTATACAGTTTTCGGAGGGTGCCAAATAGAGGCATTCATGGCCTTGTAATATAACGGAGTGAAAACGCTATATTTTTTGACAATCGTAAACGAGAATAATTCCTCAATTGTGATTTCCTGTTTGAAATCAAAACTGGTTGTATTTATAGATGTGCAATCGCAATTATGATGTTTACATTTTTCATCGCAATTATGACCTACACCCATAGTATGTTTTTTTATGCAACTGTCATTGTCTTTTTGCAACACTTTGAAAGTGAATGATTTAGCTTTGTGCTTTTCATTAGGTTTACTGCATGCAAGTGTGCTATTGGAATAGAGTGTAAATCCAATTAAAAATAAAAATAATATAAATAGTCTTTTCAGCATGCTATGATAGTGCAAATATAAGCCATTTTGAAAGTCATTTTAGGAGTATCACAAAAATAAATGTCTGTTTGGGACCTGAACCTTTCAAATGGTAAGCATGTAATAAGTTGTTTTTGAGTAAGTTAGTTACTGAATATTTGTCTTCCTAAATTAACAGCACTAATAAAAGCACGAATAGTACTTAAATGCCAAATAATAAACAGTAAAACTATTTGCTTATTTAATAAAGGGCAATTTCAGTTATTAAATTTTTCGGCTGCATGAAGTGCTTATAATTTATTTCTGTAATGAATACTACCTCTAATTGGTTTTGACTTACGATTTCAAAATCAAAGGCACCCCGTTTAGCGAAATCATTTCACCATTGGAAGTATTTCGCCTATTTTATGACTGTAACCTTGCTTAATTACAAGCTTTACTGAAAAATCGGTTACACAAATCTGGATAATATATTTAGTAAAGTGTAAAAGATAGGCTCAAGTATGAAATTTAAAATCATAAAAAACGTTCAAAACGGAAGGGAGTTAAAAGGAGCATTAGTAAAAATAATCTGTGTAGATTCTGTGGATATAAATTTAGCTTCCTAGGTAATGTAGATTTAGCTTTGTATCATGGCCAGAAAATATGACATACCCAATAGATTCTTAATACCTCCAAATTTTGATTTTGAAGAACTGTTAAAGTACGCTGAACCTCAAATACGTGAAGGAGAGACATTTAAATTAGAGAGTTTATATATAATTACTACGATACTGTATGAAAGGTTCAATGTGAAGAAAAATAAGTACACCAAGGACGATTTTACTAATTTAAAGCTTGAATATTTAAGGAAGGCTGTTATTAATGCAGAGTACTACTTGAAGTTTCTAATAAATGCTAAAGTTATAGAGTGTGACAATATATGGATACCAGAATTAAAGTCCTTGGGATATAGGTTTATACCTCCTTATTACGGAACTCCAATTTCAATACCTAGGTTAAATGGAAGTGATTTGGATAATGATAAGTCAACACTATTGTGGGTTTCAAAAGACAGTGCTAATTTACCATATCTGAGCAAATGGGTGCTATCACCTAAGTTTACTTTTGATGCTGTAACTGCTAAAAAAGAATTGATTGCAAACTATTTCAAAGATGAGTCAGGAGAACTACCAATGCTGTTTGATTTAATTGATTTCACAGCTCCAGTTGGAGTAATTAAGAGAACAAGAGATTTCACAGATAAAGAACATCTGGATAATTACAATAAGCTAATAAGTGGAGGTATAGTGCCTATTTCACTTTTCATAATTGGAGCTCAAAGGTTCACAGTGGATGAAAGCGGTTTCAGGTTGCATACCAATATCAGCAATCTTCGTAAGACTCTAAGAAAACACTTAATGTTTGAGGGTAAAAGGCTAATAGCCTACGACCTGAAAAATAGCCAACCTTTCTTTCTGAATGCCCTATTGTCACCAACATTCTGGAGTGGGAAGGTAGACAGTACACACTTAAACTATAAACAACTATTAGGCCCTCTAGGGACACTAAAGGGCCTTGGTATAAGAAGTGCTAAACATACCCTTACGATGCGGGATTTCTTTGAAAGTCAATATGGGTCTAAATTTCAGAAGTTTAAAAAACTCACATTAGATGGAAATCTGTATGAGTATTTGAGTGAAAAGCATATTGAGTCCACAGGTGAGTTACTTTCAAGAGATGAAGTAAAACAGATGTTGATAGGCTTATTCTTTGATAAAAACAGTGAAGAAAGGAGGTACTCATATGGTATTGAATCTACAGTCAGAGAGCATTTCCCTGGTTTGATTGAATTTTGTGATAGCTTCAAGAGAGATAAAGAACATAACAAGTTTGCCTTAATTCTACAGAATATTGAATCTACAATTATACTGAGGAAAGTGTGCCAAAACATAGCCCTAAAACACCCTGAAATGCCCTTATTTACAGTCCACGATAGTATTGCTACGACAGAGGATTTTGCGCCTATTTTAGGCCCTATAATGGCCTCTGAGATAGAGTCTTTAGTTGGCTTTAAGCCTACAATAAAGGAAGAGCCTTGGTACTGATTTTATTCAAGTAATTTCATAGCTTCTCCAAGTTTTCTGGTATCTAGTTTGGCGTAATGCTTTTCAGTGATTAAACTATTGGAATGGCCCATAAGTTCGCTTACAACCTTGATAGGTACATTATTAAACAACAAAACAGAACCAAAGGTTTTACGTGCTATTTTGTGGGTTAACGGAACATCTATGTTGATAATGTCACCTATTTCTTTTAAGTAACTGTTGACCTTTTGGTTGGTGATTCTAGGCAAAATAAAGTCGTTTTTAAGTCCTTCTTTTTCAAACTTAGCAAGTAGGGCCTGCGCCTTATTTAGGAGCGGAATTTGTATTCTTTTGCCTGTTTTACCCCTCACATAATCTATCCATAGTTTACCATCAATTCCTTTCACTAAATTGGATGCTGTCAATGACATTGCGTCTGCATAATGGAGTCCTGTATAAATACTAAACAAGAACAGCTCTTTCACCCTATTGAGTCTTTCCTGTGATAACATTGTGGTCTCTAGTTTTATAACTTGCTCATGCGTTAAATAAAGAATTTCTGTTTGTACAGATTTAGACTTGTGTCCAAGGAATGGGTCTTTGTCTATCCAGCCTCTTTCTAGAGAGTACCTCACGATTGACTTGAGCATTTGAATAATCTTATTGATACTGACAGTTTTCATTTCCCTTTCTGCTCTTAAGTATAGTTCTAGGTCATCAATAAACACTCTATTGAGTTTATTTAGGGCTATGTCATTTAATTTGAGCTCAGTTTCTAAGAAATCCTGTACTGAGTTCGCTAGATAGTTGAACTTAATTAACGTGCTCTTTTGATAGTCTTTGCCTACCAAGGTCTTCATCTTTTCAAAACGCAGCTTATAAACTGTCATCAAGGTGCTTGGCTTTCTATTGCCATTACCTGTCATCTGATTTTTAATGTCATTAAGTGTTACCTCTTCATCTGTTTTGAGTGCTTCGTAAACAATGTTCTTGATTTGTTCTTTTATTTTGTCAAGGTTTTTATTGAAAATAACAGCCTCAACCGAGTTTCCCCTAGCACGGTGTCGTTTACTATCCCATGCTTCAGGTTTAATGCTTAAATTAGTGCCAAAGCGATTGGTTTCATTAGCACTAGATAAGTAACAATAGACTGGGATTTCTCCATTTAATTTCTTCCTTGATGTAAGGGCTACAAAGCTTGTTTTTACGTTCATTTCACATTCATTTTATTGGTTAATGATGTGCTTATATTAGTAATAATCAAAGGCACTAAACTCAAAACACTAAATCACTTAAAAAAGCACTATAAATTGGCTTATTAAGGTCAAAATAGACACCAGGTGTAACAGAGACGAGAAATGTGTAAAATCTCATGAAACTCAATAGCAGCAAGGGGAAACAAAAAGGGTCTACGCTTTTTACAGCATAAACCCTTGAAAATGTTGCCTTTCGGCTGTGGGCCCACCAGGGCATGATCCTGGGACCCCCTGATTATGAGTCAGGTGCTCTAACCAACTGAGCTATAGGCCCGCATCTTTCGATGACAGGCTGCAAAAATAGTAAAA
>Ga0222712_10001944_pt1 | contig 24592 bp, 18 predicted proteins | sample C33_657DmetaG_FD_165043 | JGI IMG/M metagenome (GOLD analysis project Ga0222712, IMG submission 165043) | Estuarine water microbial communities from San Francisco Bay, California, United States - C33_657D | ecosystem: Environmental > Aquatic > Marine > Unclassified | place: USA: California... | reverse complement strand
TGGAGTAAACTATGATCCAAGTAATACTTATTTAGCAGGTGAAGATCCTATTGAATTACTTAAGCGCGTATCTCACCGAGTAGTAACTATGCATGCCAGTGACCGTTATTTAAAAGAAGGTACTTTAGAAGACCTTAGAAAAGAAGAAGGCGGTGCTGCAGGTTATGCAAAAAGATTAAGTCATGGCGAAATAGGTAAAGGACTGAATGATTATGATGCCATTTTTACTGAATTAAAAAGAGTAGGTTTTGATAGTTGGATTAGTATTGAAGATGGTGTTGATGGAATGGACCAACTAGAAAGAAGTGTTGCCTTTTTACGTAAAAAAATACCTACCTATTGGCCGTAATAATAATATAGATTTTCTGATTATCGATTACATAAACGCTATCGAACAGGATTTGGAAAAATACTTAGCTTTAAAAACAGTTGATTAAGTAAAACTTGATCAACTGTTTTTTTTGCTCCTACCAAACATTTCTAGGACAAAAATCACCATATTTATTACCTAACAAAAAACCCAAAACAATTTCATGGGTATTTTTTGTAAAAATTCTGTATTGAGAACCCATGCTAGTTTCATAGGCATAACTGATATTGAAAGTATTGGACAAATTGAAACCTGCCATAGCAGAATAGCCACTAATTAAATCAGAAAAGTGATAGCTCCCTCCTACCCAAAGCTTATCAAGGTATTGAAATTTTATATTGGTATGAAGTCCATATAATTGAGGTTGCATATATTGTATCATTACAGAAGGAAGTGCACTGATATCATCTGTCAGAAAAAAACGATGACCTCCAGTTAAAAAATAATTAGGAGAAAAATAATTACTAGTGGAAGCCCCTGCATTAAACTTTACTGTTCCAACTAAAATATTTTGTACAGAAAGTCCAGCAAAGTAATCAGCACCATAAAGCCACAACCCTGCCCCTAACTCAGGCTTGATAACTTTTACCTCTCCATTTATAAACCCAATGGCTGGATCATTCGGATCTAAATCTGCAAAATTTATTTTCGTCCTATCTAAATTGAATCCTGTAACGCCCATATTTATTCCAGCAGACAAAGTAGTGGCAACACTTAATGGTTGGTGATAAGCATAAGATGCATAGGTAGTCCAACGATTAATAAAACCGGTTTTATCATTCAATGCAGTAATACCAACCCCATGATGAGCATCAGCTGCAGTGTAATGATCAGAAAATTGCTTGCCACGTGGATTTTTACCAGGCACTTCAAATGAGGTAGCAGAAGTTTTATAGTCTGTCTTTCCAATAGGACCATGAATACTAAAATAAGTGGTAACAGGTGCACCATCGATACCTGCCCATTGATTTCGATAACTTAATTTTACATCCTTATAATTTTCAATTCCTGCAACGGCTGGATTAAGAATATAATTGTTCAAAATATATTGCGAATAGTATGGCTTGGATTGAGAAAAAATCAATCCAGATAAAAATAGAAATAATAATAAAATAATTATATTTTTCATTAATTGGTTTTGATAGAATGACTACTATTTTAAAATAGTGACATATCCAGTAATAGGCTTTCGACCACTTCCTGGTTGTAAAATATAATAATAAGTATCAAAAGGTAATTGCTTTCCCTTTAAAGTTCCATCCCAAGCCGAAGCATCCGTGTATTTCTTTGTTTCATACACCAACTGTCCACTTCTAGTAAATACTTGCAAACTGCAATCTGGATAAGAATCTAAATATTTAATTAACCATCTGTCGTTAATTCCATCTCCATTGGGAGAAAATAAATTAGGTACTTTAATGGCTGACAAAATCTTAATAAACAAACTGTCCGAAGATTTACAACCACCCTTTGCCGTTATCGTCAACGTATAACCTATATCTGTTAATGGGTTTACCACAGTTGCACTTGGATTAGTTACAGAATTTAAATAGCTAGCAGGTGACCATAAATATTGTAATTCAGTACCGGTCACCAAAGAAGATAAAACTACAGAACCTCCTTCTAACACTACTCTATCGGGTCCAATATCAACTGTTGGATTTGGATTTACACTAAATATTTTTTTTACTGTATCACTCATACATCCAAAATTATTTTTGATTGAAAGACTTACATCAAAAGTACTAGCTGTTTTATATAAATGTTCTGGACTTCGAGTCAAATCACTTTGACCATCACCAAAACTCCAATTCCATGCTGTTGCAACAGTATCTATGCCGCTTAACATTGATGAGAATACAACTTTATTACCAAGACAAACTTCTGGAAAATCGGTGCCTATAATTGCTTTAGGTTGCGAATGAATAGCATTGAAAAGTATGGTTGTATCACTTACACAACCGTAACCACTAGTAGCCTTTAAATATATATTATAAGCGCCAATAGATGAATAGACATGTATTGGAGAGTTAGCAATAGAAATATTATTTACGCCACTCATTGGATCACCAAAAACCCAATTATAGGTTATGGTATTTTCAGTTCCATCTTCTATGGTAGTCTGATTAGTGAATAGTACAGATGCATTAGGTAAACATGCAGTTGCAGGTACCGAAAAATTAGGATGGGGTAATGGTCTAACAGAAACCTTTAATTGTTTTAAAGAACTGATACAACCATTAGAAGTAGACACTTTTAATGCAACAGAATAATCACCAGCTTTTGAATAAACATGAGAAAAAGATTGGGGAGTATTTTTTATTACTGCTGCTAATCCATCTCCAAAATCCCAAATAAATTGTGTTAACTGTCCTACCATTGTAGAAGAAGTACTATTAAAAAAAATATTTTTTGTTTCGCAGGCAGGTTGATCATAAGTAAAATCAGCTATAGGTGGTGCCATTACTGTAATCAACTGAGAGGCAGTATCTATACAGCCTCCAGCGGAAGAAGTATACGTATATAAAATTCGATGGTTACCTGCTCCTGCAATAGTAGGACTAAAAATTCCTGTACTTGAAACACCTAGACCAGTATATTTAAATGTACCAGGCATACCAGCCGTCTCTGAAGCCTCTATAATTTGATAAGGTAAGGCATCCAAACATAAAGGTAATAAACTACCAAAACTTACCTTGGGTGATGCATTAACTGTAATCGTTTGTAATTTATCTTCAACACAAATTGTTCCAGAATAAGCCCTTAATCGGATGATGAAATTTTTTGTAAGCGGTGTTTGAAAATTAGGATACAAATGTTTGTATATTTTTCCAAGGAAAGGAAGATCATCTAACTCGAATAAATTCGGTGCCCCTATATTATCCCAATAGATTTCTACCTTAGTTACTGAACCAGGAAATACAGCGGAAATATTAGTGATACTTACCGAATCATTAGCACAAAGAGTAACTGAATTTCCTACCGTAAAATCTGCCTTTGGATTACTAGCATTAACAATAAAATCTTGACTAATTGTACTAGCACATCCTCCACTACCTGTAACTGTTAAGTTTACAGTATAAGGACCTACTACTGAATAACTGTGTTTAGGGTTTTGCAAACTAGATACATTTAAAGAACCTGAAACTGGATCTCCGAAATTCCATAACCAACTAACAATAGTACTCGTTGCTATTGAGCTGGTATCTTTAAAGTCTGCATAGCTATCACTTAAACAAACCTCAGGAGAAATAAATCCAGCGATAGGCTTTGGATGAATAACTATATTTTTACTGGCAACTAAACTTTTACAACCTGTATTTGTCACTACTTTCAAAGTAACTGTTTTAGACCCCGATAAGTTATAACTATGAGAGCGATTCGATTTTGTTTGAAGCGTATCAAATACGCCATCTCCATAATCCCAATACCATTTAACAATGGTTCCAACTTCATTAGAACTTGAATCGGTCAACTCAATTACCTTATTGGTACAAATAGTATCCGTCATCAAAAATTGAGCTTTGGGTACAGTACTAATCGCAATTGGAATAGTGGTGTCTGCAATACATCCAATATCATTGATCGAAATCATTTTAACAGCAAAAGAACCTGGAGCTGCATTGGAATATCTTTTCACTGGATCCTTTACCCTATCAACTGTAGCATCACCAAAATCCCAATTCCATTTTACAGTTGGTCTTCCACTTCCAATAGTAGCATCAAAAAACTTTACATCATCGGTAACACAACCAGTTTGAGTAATAGTAAAATTTGCTTTGGGTGCATCATAAACCAATACATCATAATTAATTTCTTGTAATCCACTGCAGCCATCGGGCGATGAATTATTGGCAGTTACCTTTATGGGTACCGTACCTTTTACAGTAAAATTATACAGACCAGGTAATTTAAATACATTTACAGTTCTACCATCTCTAACAAACACACTATCAGGAACAGGTGCATTGTTTATAACATTTATATTAGGACTAACTCCAGCGTTATTAGCAAAATCCCAAACTAAACTTGTAGGCAAATAAGGTAAGGTGATAGATAAATTTACTGGAGTTCCTTTACAAGTTGCTGGAAAATTGACAGAAGCATATTGACTTCGAAGTGTAATATATTGATAAAGGTCTTTCACATTAGTACCTGCATTATATCCATAAGATTCTACTGCACCAAAACCATAGGCAATGCACATAAAACCACTATCTGAAACTATTCGATGATAAGGATTAACATTGGTAGAAGAAGTTACATCTTCCTGAATATAGGAGTACCCAGTGCTACCAATAGCAGTCGGCACTGCAATTGGTTTTGCCCCGTCAATTTTTAAAGAATTGAAAGTGCTCGTCTTAAAAATTATATTTAAATAGTGATTATCTATTTGAGTATTGGGAGGAGTCAAATCCTTTCTTGCCGACATGACCGTAATATCACTCAAGGTTTGCTCTATTGAATTTAATATGATCATTTCAGGATCACTGGGTACATTATCACAATTCTGTGCGGTGATATATTGTAAAACACAGATTGGTTTACTGGAACTGATCACTTGGGCTTTATTATTTCCTGAAGTACTTAGATCATAATAGCGATTACTAATAATGGAGGATTGATTTAAAGCAACCCCATCTACATAAACTATCTCTGAAGGATCCTGAACAAATATTCTAAAAATATCGTAGGATTTATTTTTAAAAGGAGCGGTATAATAAATCTTACCCCAGGATGAAAAAGGAAACATCTGCTGATATAAATTATCTCCCGAACTAGCATTTGGACAGCCCATAAATGTTCTGGTAGATCCTGAGAAAACAGCAATTGGTTTACAAGAAACGGTAGATGAAGCTACTGATTTGATATAAGAACCAGAGAGATCATTGATACTCTGATACTGGTAAACATCACCCTTATTGAGCTTGACCTGAAAAGCCACATTAGCAGCGCGCTTATTGGATATATCAGGTTGTGTAGGAACTATATCAACCGTTGTACTATCCTCAGTTGCTACAACAGCAAATTCAGAATAATTGCCAGCTCCAGAACCTACTGTTTGATAACTAGCGGCATAATACTCTCTTCCCAACACAGCAGTTGGGATTACTAGTGTGGAGCCCGACCTTGCCGCATTTAAAATATGCGCATAAACAGCAACGTTATGGGTGCTAGTAATATGAATACCTTTTTTAATACCAATCCCTTCAGATTGAGCATTATAAGCCAGCAAATTGCTAGGTGTGGTAGTACTCGTAATTTGAATAGTAGTTACTTTATTTGCATAAGCGGTGACTGGTGCAGAGGCAACTCCATTTACTTCTACAGTAACTATCGCATCTTGATCAGAAGTAATATACAAGGCCATCCTTGAGGAAGTAGCATCTATATGACCCGTATAGGCAACCCAAAAATCCTTTCCCTTATTACTAAAATCTTGTGAAATACTGGTCAATGAAGCGCACAAGATCAAAAGCACTAAGAACCATTTTTTCATAAGAATTCATACAATTTTAAATACAAGTATTCCCCAATCGAAGAAAATTCAGATACATAACTTTTAATTAGGATCTAAATTAAACTTCGCGTTGGACAGATTAAACTTACAAAAGTTTAAAGTAACTAGAAAATTTAGTATGATATATATGTAATTAATATCATCTAATGAGTCGGTTGATCAAAGTCCTATGCTGAGGGAATTGTTCTGATAATAAATCCTTTTGGGCTAACTCAAAATCGGTAAAGTCAAATCCAGGAGCTACTGTACAACCTACTAATGAAAAGTCGGATCCTTCAGCAGGTTCTGAGGCAAACCAGCAAGAGGCAGGCACGACAGCTTGAAACTGCTCTCCATTTAAGCTATTATTTCCAAGCCGAATAATCTCTAAACGACCATCGGGAAATAAAATATAAATCAATAGGCCAGCGCCAGCATAAAAATGCCAACATTCATCGCTTTTAATTCTGTGAAATGCTGAAAAATTTCCCTTTTCCAACAAAAAATAAATGGCTGTACTTAAACATTTATCTTCTTTAAAGCGGCCAGGAAGTGCAGTAACTGAAATCCTTTCTGAGGAACGGTAATTTTCTTTATAATATCCACCTTCTGGATGAGGCAAAAGACCATATTGCGCTACAAGTTTATTGGCAGTAATCAATGTATTCATATAATTGAAAAGATTTTTTTGATTAAAAATTAGAATCTATTAATAAAAAAATTAACGTTCAAATGCGTATTTATTTTCACACCAAAACTTATCCAATGCTATTATTCGCTCTTTAAAAAACGAAATCATTAATGGCCAATCAGCTGAATCAAGAACCTTCACATTTTGAATGGAGGTATATATTTCACTTACCACCCTTCCATTCGAATCCGAACAAAGCAGATTCCATTCCCATTGCTCTGCTAAAAATTGATGCAGCGTATTTTTAAGCTGTAACATTTTCTCAACATAAATTTTTTGTAAATCAGTATCCTTTTGAGAAAAAGTAATAGATATTTTAGCTTGATCATTTTCAGCAACCATCAAAAATCGAATATCCTTCTCCCCTGTTTTGTAATTTATCCAGTTTATTTTTTCTCCCTCTGCTGATGGAATAGGTGCTAAATATTGGCCTAGAGAAGTCCAAAATTTCTGATTTAAAAATGACGCTTCCTGCTTAGAATACATTTAGTAAAATTACTTGATCTAGATTTATAATCAGATCAGTTTAGAAAATAGGGCAAGCCCTACCCACAATTTATTAGCTTTGCACCCTTATGAACTTTAAGAAGGACGCTTTTATAACTTGGAAATTATCTGCCCCCATCATTTTAGGAGAGCTTACTCAAATGGCACTCGGTATTATCGACAGTATTATGGTAGGTAAAATAAGCTACCAACATTTAGCTGCAGCAGCCCTGGTAAACAGTGTACTCAATATCCCCTTTGTGCTTGGGTTTGGAATGACTATGTCAATTTCACAAACTGTTTCTATGGCCAATGGGCAAAAAGACGATTCAAAAGTATCCCATTATTTATTTAATGGATTTTGGTTATGTACCATTGCGGCGGTAATTATTGCTGTCACCTTACACTTCAGCAAAAATATTTTGTTTCATCTCGGTCAAGATGTTGAAGTAAGTATTTTAGGTGCTCCTTACCTTCAAATTATGGGCTGGTCTATCATTCCGATGATGATGTTTATTAGTTTAAAACAATTCGCAGACGGATTGGAAAGGACTAAAACAGCGATGCTCCTTTCGATAGCAGCATTACCGATAAATATTTTAATCAACTGGTTTTTAGTATATGGAAATCTAGGATTTCCAAGACTTGAATTAACTGGTGCAGGTTATGGAACATTAATCACTAGAATTTTAATCTTATTAATATTTATAGTTGTTTTATTTGTCAATCCTTTTTTTAGCCGGTACATGGCCGTTAGAAAAAAACAATGGATTATTACCTTACAAACTATCAAAGAATTATTGCACATCGGAATTCCTAGCAGCCTGCAGGCTACCATGGAATCAGGTGCATTTGCTGTTTCAAGCATCATCATTGGTACCTTAGGAGCTATTCAACTAGCCGCACATCAAATAGCACTTAGTTGCGCTTCCCTTGCCTTTATGGTTTCTTGGGGATTAGCGCAAGGAGGCTCAATTAGAGTGAGTAATGCATTAGGTAGAAATAATTGGAGAGACATCCATCTGATAGGAAAAAGTACACTTGCAAGCAATTTAGTATACGGTATACTAGGTGTTGCATTTTTTATTTCCTTTAGAAATTATTTGCCGCTAGCTTTTAATAATGAACCTACTGTTATGGCGCTAGCTTCTGTTTTAATGTTATTCGCAGCTGTATTCCAAATTTCAGATGCTTCACAAGTAACTGCAGTGGGTTTATTAAGAGGTATAAAAGATGTAAAAATACCGACGCTATATATTTTGATTGCTTACTGGGTGGTAGGAATTCCAATAGGCTGCCTTATGGCATTCACCTTTAAAATGGGTGCAGCTGGCATGTGGATAGGATTTGTAAGCGGACTCACTTTTAGTGCTGTTTTTTTAAATTATCGATTCTTTAAATTATTGAAAAGCAAAAATGAAAGTTTATCAGCATAATTTATTGATACAATTCCTGCAATACTTTAGAATTAAAAAGGGATCTTACTACAACAATTAGTTGACGCAATGAACGAATCTAAGTTCCGATACTATATTATCAATAAGCCATACAATATGGTTTCACAGTTCATCAGCTCACATTCAGTTGGCTTACTGGGCGATTTAGATTTTAAATTTCCTGAAGGAATTCACGCAGTGGGTAGATTAGATAATCATTCAGAAGGTTTACTTATTTTAACTACCAATAAAAAAATTACTAGATTATTATTTCTGGGCGACTCGCCGCATAAAAGAACGTATTTAGTGCAAGTGAATAATATAGTGAGTGCTGAATCAGTTCACTTACTTCAAACAGGAGTTACAATCCGAATTAAAGAAGGAAAAAATTATACCACCCCACCTTGCGAAGTAAGTATTGTAGATAATCCAGAAAAGATATACCCCTTTGCTATTCATTCTTCGACTTATGGTCCACACACTTGGCTAATCATTACCTTAACAGAAGGTAAATTTCACCAAGTAAGAAAAATGATGGGAGCTATTCACCATCGGTGCAAAAGATTGATACGAATTTCTATAGAAGATCTTTCTTTAGGAACGCTACCCCCTGGAGGAGTTCAGGAAATAGAAGAAAAAAAAATCTTTACACTTTTAAATATCAATGTCAAATAAAAAGTAATTTAAAAATCAAACCATTTATAATGAAAAACGCATTGATATTAGGGGGAACAGGACTTATTGGACAACAACTAATTGATTTATTACTTCAGGATAATAATTACTTAGTAATTGCATTAGTCAGAAAAACTTTACCTATTGAAAATGAAAGACTAACGCAAGTAATATTCGATTATGAAAATCCTAACAACGAAGTAATCATTGCTGATGAAGTTTTTTGTTGTCTCGGCACAACCATCAAAGTTGCAGGTTCTCAAAAAGCATTTTATAAAGTAGATTTTGAATATGCATATGATATTGCAAAAAGAGCTTACTCAAATGGCGCTAAAAAATTCGCATTAGTATCCTCGCTTGGAGCTAACAAACAATCCTCCCTATTTTACAATAAAACGAAGGGTAAAATTGAAGAGGCGATTACCAATATTGGTTATGAAACTCTATTAATTTTTAGACCTTCCTTACTTTTAGGAAATCGATCAAGCCATAGAGCGGGTGAAAAAATTGCTCAATCAATTTTTACCAACCTTTCTTTTTTAATTCCCAAAAAATATCAAGCAATACAAGCTAAGCAAGTCGCAAAGGCAATGATTACTTCAATGAATTTGAAAGAAAGAGGCATTCATATTTTAGAATCTGATAAAATTGCAGCAATATAAAACCATACTATTTATCTAGAAATCAATTATTACATCAGTTCCATTTCTAATTCATCTAATTCTCCATCACTATAAAAGTCTTCCGATAATTCATCCGCCTCTACGTACATCGATGAGTCATTTAATATAACTATCAGTAAGATCACTCCTGTACCAGCTTCTTCTTTAAGAAAATTCCATTCTTCAATTTCCCAACCTTGTACTAGCAGTTCATTGATGGCTTCCACTTCTGTAATGTTGAAAGGAGAATGTAAACCATTAATCAACAGCTTGGCATCAATGGCAACAGTGAGTAATTTTTGCATAATGAATAATTTATTTTTAAAAAATAATTGATTGAATAGCTACTAAAAGTCCTTTTAATATAACGATCTATTGTAATATAATAAAAAGATTCTGTAGATGCAAATCAATAAAATAAGGAAACCAATGGGCTTACTATGAACTTGTTGGGGCAAAAGAAATCGTTTTAAAGAGCAGGATGAATCAAACATCATAAAATGATTTTAAAAAACTCAACATAATTAGACAAATTCTTGTTATTGTTGCAAGATGCAGGTTACTATTACCATTATACGATACCCCAAAAAATATGTTTATTTCGCTCTATTAGCAATGGCAATTCACCGTTTCCCATTGTGGTTCAATAAAAAAATTTCATTTTTCAAATTAATGGGATGTGGTAAAAACGGAACCTTTGACAAAAATCCAGACTGGCAACAATGGGGCATTCTTAGCGTCAATCAATTACCTGAAGTAACAATCAATAGTAATCAAGAAAAAATGATTGCTGAATTGTATGGCAGTTTTATTAGCCGCTGGTTTAATTTTTTTAACTGCGAAACCTGGACAATTTATTTAATGCCTATTGAAGGACATGGAAGCTGGGACGGAACTAATCCTTTTGGGAAAATTGAAAAAGCTACCGACTATGATGGTCCTATTGCTATTTTAACCAGAGCAACCATTAGATTAACCAAATTAAATGCTTTTTGGAAAAACGTAAATGGTGTAGCACAGCAAATGGCTGGTGCTGAAGGTTTAATCACTTCAATTGGAATTGGCGAAGTTCCCTTTATCAAGCAGGCAACATTTAGCATTTGGGAAAGTAAAGAATCGATGAAAAAATTTGCCTACCAAATGCATCAGCACCAAGAGGTTATTAAAAAAACAAGAAAAGAAAACTGGTACAGCGAAGATATGTTTGTCCGCTTTATACCGCTCCACACTAGTGGAACCATTAATGGAGCTAACCCTTTTAGAAGCAGCTAATTATTTACTGTATACTTCTACTCCCCTTTTTTATTAATGATTTTCAATAAGGTTACTCTCCTATTGATTGTAAACCAATTTGATTGGTATAAAATTAAGTACTTTACCATTACTAATAAAGTTTCAAGTCAATTTAGTAGTCAAGTAAAAACAATTATACATCTACCACAAAAGAATACTGTTGGATGATAAAATTGGTAAATGAAGTTGCAAGCTATTCCTTTTTATATATTACCTAAACTATTTATAAAAATACCGTTGATATAGTTTAACAATTCAAATGGGTATTATTAAATATATTTACAATTTAACATTTACTTGAAAGATTGATTCCTGCTCAAAGCCATTCACAGGATTGAGCAGGAAGAATTATAAACATCGTATGACTCATACAAAAAGTTTTTATTTTCTTATTTGCCTGCTATTTTTTGGATTTCTAACTTCTTCCGCACAAACCATCACTGGAAAAATAGCCGATACAGCTGCAAAAAAAGAGATCCTCAATGCAGTGATTATATTACTGAATCCAAAAGATTCGGGATTGTATAAATTTACACGAAGCAATACCAGTGGGAATTTTGATATAAAAAACGTGAAGCCGGGCAAATATATCGTCCTAGTTTCTCATCCCTATTATGCAGACTATGTAGATGAAATCATCACTACAGAAAATAATCTTTCTCTTGCTCAAATTCCGTTGATTTCAAAAAGTCAATTGCTGCAGGAAATAATCATTAAAAGTGGTTCTCCTATGAAAATTAAAGGAGATACGGTATCCTATACAGCAGATAGTTTTAAGGTTAGCGCCAATGCCAATGTGGAAGAACTTTTGAAAAAACTTCCAGGCATACAAGTGGATAAGAATGGACAGATAAAAGCGATGGGTGAAAAAGTAGAAAAAGTATTGGTAGATGGAGAAGAGTTTTTTGGAGATGACCCCGGAATGGCCGTAAAAAATTTACGGGCAGATGCTGTTAAAGAAGTGCAGGTATTTGATAAAAAAAGTGATCAAGCTGAATTTACTGGCATCGATGATGGAAAAACAAAAAAAACAATTAACCTAAAACTTAAAGAAGATAAAAAGAAAGGCTATTTTGGAAAAGTAGAAACAGCTGGTGGTTTACAATCTTCCATCAACAATCGATACAACAATAATTTATTATTCAATGCCTTTAAAGGAAAAAGAAAAATAGCAGGTTTTATACTGCAAGGCAATACTGGACAAAATGGTTTAAACTGGCAGGATGAGCAAAAATTTGGAAGCAATGATGATGTAACGATGAGTATGGATGATGATGGTGGAGTCTCTGTGATTTCCAGAGGTAATGATGAAGACCCTTATATCGACACAAGGAATGGATTTTTTGAAAACCTAAATAGCGGATTACAGTACAACAATAAATGGAATGATAAACACAGTCTCAATTTTTCGCCCAAATTTAATCGCCAACAATACAATAACCTACGGTCCACTTTTTCGAAATTTCAACTCAATGACAATACAGTTTTTAATGACAACAGCACTGAAAACACCTTTGCAAAAAAAACAAATGTGAAAAACAGCCTAACCTATGATCTAAAAATTGACTCAGCAAATACAATTAAAATAACTTCCAAATTTAATATTTATAACACCAATTCTAAAGTTTATCGGCAATCAGAAAACACCGATATCGATGGAATAGTCAATAACAACAGTGTCAATCTTAGTGACAATACTTCCGACAAAAACTCTTTCGACAATACAATTTTATTTAAACACAAATTTAAGAAAGACCGTAGAACCCTATCTATCAATACCGACTTCAATTCGATAAGTTCAACCAATACTGGATACTTACAAGCGATTAATAATTATTACACCAAAGGATTACTCAACCGAATAGATTCAATCGATCAGAAAAAAAATAATGACAATTTGAATTCTAAATTTTCGACAATGGCTGTTTATACTGAACCACTGTCAGCTAAATATTCGATGGAGCTGAATTACGAATTTTCAAATGCGAAGGCCGAGAATGAATTATTAACGCGCAGCAAATCCAACGCCTATGAAAAAAACTACAATCAATTAGTCGATTCTCTTAGCAATCATTTTGATCAAAATATCCTTAGCAACAAAGCAGGTATCAAAGTGAGTTTTAAAAATAAAAAAATAAAATACAGCTTCGGAACTGCTGCGGGCTTTGCCAATTTTGACTTGAAAGACATCACGCTTAATAAAACCTATACCCGCAATTTCACCAACTTATTTCCCACAGGAAATTTCCAATATACTTACAAGGCTAATCACAGCCTTAGCGTTAGATACGATGGAAAAACCATTCAGCCAACCATTGGTCAATTACAGCAACTTCGTAACAATAACAATCCGCTAAACGAATATATAGGCAACCCATTTTTAAAACAATCTTTTAGGCACAATACCTCCATCAATCACAATTCATACAACTTTATAAATGATCTTTGGAGCTACCAGTCAATCAACATAAACCTAACTGAAAACGCTATTACCAACAGTATATTGATTGCAGACAATGGGAAAAGAATTACTCAACCAGTTAATACCAATGGAAATATATCTGCCAATGGCTATATGGGGATGGGGAAAAAAATCAAGAAATTTGACTTTTATTTTCAATTAGAATTACAATTTAATTATGCCAAGTTTAATGAAATTATCAATTACAAAACAAATGGTAATCAAAATTCAAATGTTAGTTTCTCTGTAGTATTTTCAAAGTATAAGACTAAAGTATATGAAATTAATTTAGCAAATAATTTTGGTTACAATGTTAATCAATCTACCGCCTACAACAAAACAATCCGATTCAATAGCAATACGACCGGTTTGAGTGGTGCATACTATATTAAAAAAACTTGGAAAATCAGTTCCGACGTAGACTTCATCAATAGGCAAAAAACCAATGATTTTTCCAACAATTTAAACAACCAAATATGGAATGCGCAATTGGAAAAATCATTTCACCAAGATGAATTTACCCTTTTCTTTAGTATCAAAGATATTCTCAATCAAAACATTGGTATCGACCGAAATCTATCTGGAAATACATTTACTGAGATCCGAAACGATCGGTTAAAACGTTATTGGATGATTGGATTTAGGTGGGATTTTAAAAATAAAAATACAGCAGCAAAATAATAAATAATGAAAGCAACGATTATAGTCCTTTTATTTATAGTATCATTTCAAACACTTAGGGCACAACAGTTTATTAACAAAGCAACCGTAGAATTTGAGGTTAAAAAAAGCATCCTCAAGGACATGGGAAACAATATGTGGGATGAAATGATGAAAGAAAATTTACCCCCTTTTAAAATCTCCTATTTCAATTTTACCTTCTCCAATAATAAGAGCATTTATAAGTTTAATCATTTAGATGAAAAGATTAAGCTCCCAGAACATATGAAAAGAGAGGAGGAAGAAAATGAATGGTATACAAACTACACCAACAATATATTTGAAATGAAAAAGGGTGTCATGGGCTCTCCCTTTTATATAAAAGACAGTCTGCCATCTATTGAATGGAAAATAACCAACGAACGCAGGGTGATTGCAGGATTTAATTGCCGTAAAGCGGTTGGCAAAATATTTGACAGTGTATATGTATTTGCCTTTTACACAGATGAGATAATGATCAGTGGCGGCCCCTGCAGTATCAATGGCTTGCCTGGTATGATCCTGGGAATGACCATTCCTCGTTTATTTACTTCCTGGATTGCTACTAAAGTTATGATTAATGATGTGAATGAGACTGCTATAAAACCTGCATCAACAAAAAAATCATTTCCAAACAAAGAATTTAAAAATCTACTCACAGACCGAATAAAAGAGTGGGTAGAATATTACAAAGATGAAAAAAGTGTTGCAACCCGTTTTTTGTGGAATGCATTGCTGTAAATTTTAAAATCACTCCTAATAGCATTGATTTTTATTACAAACAATATTTGACTTGAAAATAAAATTAGAAATAGCGACCTAAAAAAAAACGGATTGATAAACATCCATCTTATTTATCATATTCAAAAATAAAGGGAGATAAATCAGGTATGATCTTTCTTGGGCGTTTGGTTTCAAGCCCATAAATTAACTGACCTAGATTTTTCAAAAAAGGAAATCCGATGGTTTCGTAATCATAAATATCATCATTTAGAATACCGTCTTTATTACAATAAATAGTTGCAGATAAAAAGAATTCTATCTTTTTTTTAAAATCTACGATATAAGCTACGTCAGTCAATTGACCATATGCATCTCCTTCCTTATTGAAAATTCTTATATTTTTTGGTATCAACCCTTTTTGAGAACCCAATAATAAAAATTTACCATAAGCAGGCCAATAGGTTGCAGTATCTGCCGAATAGGAAGGAAATATACTTTCTGTTGGCAATTGACTCATATTTTTCAACATAAAAGTTCTGTCATCTGCGTTAATATTAAAACGCTGTGCTAGACTTACACTGTTCGGAAAAACCAATCCAATTAAAATAGTATGCAAATCCTCTAAGCCAATCTTATTTTTTGTAGAGAAATCCATTGGCTGATTCACTAATTTACCTCCACTATAAAATGCTTTGCCAATAGAATCCTTACGAACTGGATATTTACGAAGTGCTGACTGCATCGGTTGATTATATAGACTACTACCCTGCGGTGATAAAAATTTGATAGGATTGGTATGCCTATTTTGATCAGCAGAAAGAGAAACGCCCAGACGATGGAAAATCTGAGTAGAACCATACCCTTTCTTCTGCAGCTGCTCATTAATATAATCTTGCCCTAAAAATTCATATAATCGATTGTAAGCGTCATTATCACTTACAATAAGAATTTTTTTAATATATTGTGCAATACTCGGTTTTCCATCCCTTGTGGTAGGGTCATTATAAACAGGGGTTTGGCCGCTATAGGCCTGATCTGTTAGCATGGTGGTATTTTTATCCAGTCCATTTATTTTCAGTTCGTTCAGCTTCTGCAAGGCTAATAATGAAATAGGTAGCTTTACAGTAGAAGCTGGATAAAAATACCTGTCAGAATTCAGGTTAAAACTATGATTAGTAAGCACAGGAATTCCATTATCCGATCTATCAATAGCGGTATAAATGATTTGAACGTTCCAATTCTCTCGATTTTTAAGTACCTGATCAAATAATTGTGGGTACTGGCTTAGCAGATTTTCAAAAAAGGTATCCTTTCTAACCACCTCCTTTACAACGACTTTTGGGGCTAAAACGGTAGGTTTTTCAACCACTGGAGGAGGTGTATTCTTAGTTACTGAGCAAGAAACTACCAACAAAGTGCCAGAAAGTAAAAAGACAAGGAGGGGTTTATTTAGTCCCATAGTAAGTATTTGAGTGTAAAATTCATTAAAAATCTAAAATAACCAGCCAACTACTTCAAAGAGTTTTTCCCCTATCTTTGCGGACTTCTAAAAAATTAACATTTTAGCTATTAAAAGTAACAGATTATGAAATTGAAAGGCTTAGTTTGGTTTTTCGCCATTGCACTAGTTTTTATCTCCCTTTGGGAACTATCCTACACATGGGTGATACAAAATTACGAAGGAAAGATAAAAGTACAGGCTGAAAGAATTGTAAAATCACAATTCCCTGATGCAAAGGGTGAGGATAAAGACTTACTTGTTAAAAGTAGGATGCAGCGTCTATTGGATAGTACAAGAGATAAAAGCATCTACCCAATAGTGGGTTCCACTTACCAAAAGTGTAAAGAAAACGAATTAAAACTTGGTCTTGATTTGCAGGGTGGAATGAGTGTAACCATGGACGTTAGTTTGGAGGGCTTATTGAAATCAATGAGTAACAACCCTAAAGATCCTGCACTTTTAAAAGCGATTCAAACAGCTAATGCTCAAAAAATAAGTAGTAATACCGATTATATTACCCTATTTACTTCTGCTTATAAAGAACAAAATCCAGGAGCAAAACTTACTTCATTATTTGCAGGTGCTGGTAAGCAAGTTAAAATAACGGATAGTGATGACAAAGTTGTTGACCAGATTAGAATAACCGCTAAAGGGGCTATTCAAGAAACTTATAAAATCTTATTAAAGAGAATTGATAAATTTGGTTTGGCTAGTCCTACAATCAATCTCGATGAAAACAGAGGTATTATAAACGTAGAGCTAGCAGGCATTACAGATAAAGAAAGAGTTAGAAAATTGCTTCAAGCAAGTGCCAATCTTCAATTCTGGGAAGTCTATAATATCAGTGAATTGGCTACTTCACTTCAAAATGCTGATAAAGCCGTAAGTGATTATTTAAGCGGAGTAAATGCTTCAGATACTTCTAACAAAAATATTGTAGACTCTGTAAAAAAAGCAGCTAATCAAAACGCCTTTTTTAAAGTGATCAACCCAATTGACGGACAACAGGATCCAAAAACTGGAAGACCTGTTTATAGTTCAGCTATTGGAAGTATTGCATTGAAAGATACCGGTGTTTTTAATTCCTACATGAATTTAGAAATTGTTAAAAACAGTTTACCTGCTGATGTTAAATTCCTTTTGGGTGTAGAAGAAAAAGCTGAAAAAAGTGGTCTTCGTTATTACCCTTTATATGCTATTAAAACTGTTCCTGGAACTGACAAAGCAAAACTTGAAGGAGAAGGTGTTGAAGAATCAAGCCAAGGTTTTGATGACAGAGGTCGCCCTTCAATTAAAATGCAAATGACAGCGGTTGGTGCTAAAACATGGGCTAGACTAACCACAGATAATACCAACCGTCCAATCGCAATCGTTTTGGATGATATTGTTTATTCTGCCCCTAATGTAAATGGTCCTATCGAAGGTGGTAGTTCTGAAATTTCTGGAAGCTTTACAACTGAAGAAGCACAAGATCTTGCCAATATTTTAAAATCTGGTAAAACCAATGCTCCAGCAAAAATTGTTGCTGAACAAATTGTAGGCCCTACCCTTGGTAAAGCTGCTGTAAGTGGTGGTATCATGGCTTTTGGCATTGCCTTTCTAGTAATTTTTGGTTTGATGCTAGTTTACTACAATAGTGGTGGCTGGGTTGCCAATATCTCTCTAATCTTAAACTTATTATTTACAATAGGCGTGTTGAGCGCTATGGGATTTACCCTAACCGCTGCAGGTATTGCTGGTTTAGTTTTAACCATTGGTATGGCAGTAGATACCAACGTAATTATTTTTGAAAGAATCAAAGAGGAACTTACCAAAGGAAAATCTTACGAACAAGCTGTTAACGACGGTTATAAGCGTTCACTCGCTCCCGTTATTGATGCGCACGTTACTACCCTATTAACCGCCATTATCCTTGCTTATTTTGGATTAGGCCCTGTATTGGGTTTTGCAACTACTCAAATCATTGGTATCCTTCTTTCATTATTCTGCGGAATTTTAGTATCCAGATTAATCACTGATTTCTGGACCAATAAAAAACGTCACTTTAATTACTTTACTGGTTTATCTAAGAGGGTATTTAAACATGCTAAATTCAAATTTATTGAGTACAGAAAAGTAGCTTATGGTATTTCAATTATTGTACTTTTATTAGGTATCGGTTCTTATTTTAACAGTTTCCATTATGGAGTAGAATTTAAAGGTGGTCGTAGTTATACGATTGAATTCCCTCAATCTGTATCCAATGAATCTGTTCAAGATGATCTTAGAAAGTCTTTGCAAGGTGATTTTCCTATCATTAAAACAGTAGGTGATAATAAACATTTAAACATTACCACTTCTTATTTAATTGGACAAGACAATGCAGATGAGGCTGTTCAAATCAAGTTATATGAAGGTCTAAAGAAAGTGCTTCCTAATATCAGTTATGAGAACTTCTCTAAAAACAGTATTCAAAGTTCACAAACTATTCAGCCAACCATTTCTGCTGATCTAAAAGCAGGTGCTATCAAGGCTATTATATTTGGACTATTAGCTATTTTCATCTACATCTTTGTCCGTTTCCGTGACTGGAGATATTCTTTTGGAACAATTGTAGCTTTATTACATGATGTATTGGTAATGTTAGCGGTATTTTCATTCTTTAAAAATATCGTTCCATTCCCATTAGAAATTGATCAGCATTTTATCGCGGCTATTTTAACGGTTATTGGATTTAGTATGAACGATACCGTGATCGTGTTTGATAGAATCCGTGAATATAGTAAAGGCTCTAAGGCAAGTGATAAGGGAGATATTATTAATCGTGCTATTAATGATACACTTAGTCGTACGGTAATGACTTCACTAACGGTATTCTTAACCCTTTTAATCTTATTCATCTTTGGTGGAGAGGTTACTAGAGGTTTTGCATTCGCCATGTTGATTGGAGTAGTCACCGGTACTTACTCATCTATTTTTGTAGCGGCTCCAATATTGGTAGACTTTGCAAAAGACAAGGCCTTGGGAGAAGCAGAAATAATTAGTAGCGATAAACCTACAGCAAAAAAAGCTTAGTTTAAATTATATAGTTCCCAATAAAAATGCCTGTTCACTGAACAGGCATTTTTATTGGGAAAATAACAACCCATTGAAAGGTTGCCCCTAAGACTTTATAAATTATTAAACTGCAAATGAAGTGCCGCAACCGCAAGTATTACTCGCGTTGGGGTTTTTAAAGGTAAATCCACGAGAATTTAATCCACCCTGCCAATCCACTTCCATTCCCATTAAATAGATTCCATGAGAGCGATCCATAACACATGGAATAGCATTAATTTCAAAATGGTCATCTTTTTCAGTAGGCATATCAAATCCCAACACATAAGTCATGCCACTGCAACCTCCCCCTTTAACGCCTACACGCAAAACATTTCGTTTATCAAAATCAATTTCATTCATCAAGCGTTTAACTTCTTCCACTGCACCCTGTGTTAGACTAACGGGAGCTGCTATCATTGTTTCCATAAATTTGACTTTATTTATGTAAAGGTATCATTTTTTTTAAATGATGTAGATATCCTATTTTTTCGAAAGAAGGAAAATATGAGTACCTTATTGTTGTATTTTTGTAAAAAAACATGCTACTATTTGAAGTTGGAACCATAGAAATACAAGGAATAGCCATCGTACTCATCTTTGGGTTACTTTTTTATCTACTGACTGAACTCCGCTCGGTAAGAAGAGAAATCGCTCAAAAACAGCCGGTAAAAATAGTCAACGGACCTTTGATGCTGCAAGCCTATGAAAGACTTGCCCTACTTACCGACAGAATTTCTTTAAAAAACCTTATCACCAGAATGCATACCAACATTCTAACCGTTGCTGAATTACAAGCAGGACTTATAGAAACTATTCGCAATGAATTTGAACATAATACCACTCAACAGATTTATATCAATACGGAGGTTTGGAAAGCGATCACGAATTTAAAAGAACAAAATATTTTCATCATCAATCATTTGGCAAGTACATTAGCTCCCCAAGCAAATGCAATAGAATTGAGTAAAATTATTATGGAATATTGTTCTAATGACAATGCTGAATTAAGTCAATTAGTATTGGATGCTATTCAATTTGAAGTGAAAAAATTATTATAATTTTTAAATCGAATGCCTTAATTGCCTTTATGAAAAAAAAGTATACCGATGACGGCATTGAAATAAAGGAGGTATATACTAACCTTGATCTAGGCTTACCCCCTGATGAATTACCAGGTAAATTCCCCTTCACCAGAGGCATACAAGCTGATATGTATCGTGGTAAATTATGGACCATGCGGCAATATGCTGGATTTAGTACTGCACAAGAGAGTAACCTACGCTATCATTATTTATTATCAAGAGGTGTTAATGGACTAAGTATAGCTTTTGATTTACCTACTCAAATAGGATTCGACAGTGACCATGAACTTTCAGAAGGTGAAGTAGGTAAAGTGGGGGTTGCAATAGATTCTCTTGAAGACATGGAAGTTTTATTCAAGGGAATAAAATTAGAAGAAATTACTACTTCGATGACCATCAATGCTACTGGTTTTATTTTGCTTGCATTTTATATTGCGTTAGCAAAAAAACAAGGGGCAGATTTAAATAAAATCTCTGGTACCATTCAAAATGACATTTTAAAAGAATACGCAGCAAGAGGAACCTATATTTACCCTCCCCAGCCCTCCATGAGAATCACCACAGATATATTTGAGTGGTGTGAAAAAGAAATTCCAAAATGGAATACTATTTCAATTTCTGGATATCATATCCGAGAAGCAGGTAGTACTGCCATCCAGGAAATTGCATTCACTTTAAGTAATGGAAAAGCTTATGTAAAGGCAGCTTTAGAAAAAGGAATAGCTATCAATACGCTAGGCAAACGACTCTCCTTCTTTTTTAATGCCCACAATAATCTATTCGAAGAGGTATCTAAATTTAGAGCGGCAAGGAAAATGTGGGCTATTATCATGAAAGGTCTAGGTGCAACTGACCCTAAAGCAATGATGCTTCGCTTTCATACACAAACGGGAGGTGCTACGCTCACTGCTCAACAACCATTCAATAATATTACGCGTGTTGCACTTCAAAGCCTTTCAGCTGTGTTAGGTGGTACTCAAAGCCTTCATACTAACAGTTATGATGAAGCGCTTAATTTACCGAGTGAAGAAGCAGCTGCTATTGCTTTAGGTACACAACAAATTGTTGCCTACGAAAGTGGAGTTCCTGATACGGTAGACCCCTTAGCTGGTAGTTTTTTTATTGAAAGTCTGACCAATGAAATAGAAACGAAAGCATGGGAAATTATCAAGAAAATTGATGCGATGGGAGGAAGTGTAGCGGCTATAGAACAAGGATACCTGCAAGATGAAATTGCTAAAAGCGCCTACGAATACCAGCGACAAATTGAAAGCGGTGAAAAAATTATAGTGGGTGTCAATAAATTTCAAAACGAAAAAAGCACTGCTCCTTTTGGTTTTAAAATCAATGATAGTATCCGTCAGATTCAAATAGATCAACTCAACGCATTAAAATCTAGAAGAGACAACACAAAAGTACAAGACTGCTTGGATAAAATTAATGAGGCTGCTAGAGGAAATAGTAACCTAATGCCCTTTGTACTAGATGCAGTAGAAAATTATTGCACCCTCGGTGAAATTTCAGATGAACTAAGAAAAGTTTTTGGAGAATATAAATAGCTATAAACAACAAGATGATAGCTTTTTAAACTATCATCTTGTTGGCAGACTATAAAATAGTAAATTGATTATTTTAAAATTGACTCCAGCTTACTCTCTAGCGCTGGCCCCCTTAAATTTTTAGCTATAATTTTTCCATCAGGTCCTATCAAAAAATTCTGTGGAATACTATTTATCTGGTATAACTGAGCAACCGAATTTTTCCATCCCTGCAAATCACTTACATGCCCCCAGATAAGACCATCCGCCGCAATTGCTTCCAACCAAGCAGATTTAGTTTTATCTAAAGAAACCCCCAATACGGTGAAATTTTTACTTTTAAATCGATTGTAATTGGCCACCACATTTGGATTCTCTTGTCTACAAGGGCCGCACCAACTTGCCCAAAAATCAACCAACACATACTTACCTCTATAAGAAGAGAGGCGGACAGGTTTATCAGAAGTATCTGCTTGTGTAAAATCAGTTAAAACAGTACCAACGGCATTTCTTTTAGATTCGACTATTTGTTGAGCAACATAATTACCCATCGGCGTATTCTTAACTTCAGTAGATAACTGGTTAAATAATTCTTCAGTTTTACCTATTTCAGGACTTAATTGACTAGATCTAATAACGGCTAAGGGTGCTACAAAAGAACCACTCTCCCTTTTAACGAAATTTTCTATCGCTGCCATTGCACTCGCTACCTCTTGTACATTATTTAAATTATTAGAAGAAAATAATTTTTCATAGGGTGCCAACAATTGATTGAGTTTTATAAAATCATTATGAGAAGAAGATCCAGTAACCACGGCTATTTCCAAAGAATCTTTTACTCCCCTTATTTGTACATTGCTATTATCCAAAAACAAAGTAATATAAGGAGGCTTTTTATCAAAGAGTATAATTTTAAAATCAGGAGTAACCAATTTACCCTTAAATGAAAAAGTATTATTAGTAAGGGTTGTCTCTGATTCTGGAGCACCCGTTTGGCCATTCAACAAGGAAACATTAGTGCCATCAGGAAAACCTTTTATTAACCCTGAAATACTAAATCCATCTACATTTTTTTTGGTGATAGGCTTGTTCGTTGCTGGCGATACTTTTCCAGTTGAAGTTGACTTTTTGATTGTCTGACTTTGAGCAATCAACCAAGAGGGTATTAACAGAATAAAAAGGGAAAAAATCTTCATTTCAAATATTTTAATAATGCAATTTAATTTTTTTTATAATATGGATCTATGTTAGCACATTATTTAAGAATTCTTTAGTAGAAAGTTGAATATTCGTAGACCCCTCCAGGGACTTAATATAGGCACTTCCAATGATAGCACCATTGGTATATTGACAAGCAGATTGGAAGGTTTCCTTATCTTTTATTCCAAAACCAACTAGAATTGGATTGTTTAATTGCATTTCCTTCAATCGCTTAAAATAAGTAGATTGATCTGCAATGGCTTTATTATTTCCAGTGGTGGAGGAAGAAGATACCGCATATAAAAATCCACTACAAAGGCTGTCAATTTTCCTTATTCTTTCTTCTCCAGTTTCCGGAGTAACTAAAAAAATAAATTTAAGACCATGCTCATCAAAAAGAGGTTGATAGTCATTTTCGAATTCATACATAGGTAAATCAGGTAATATCACACCATCTACCCCTACCGCTGCCGCTGCTTCGCAAAAGTTTTTAAGTCCGAATTGCAAAATTGGATTCATGTACCCCATTAAAATAATGGGTAGATGAATAGTTGAACGAATATTTTTCAATTGCTCAAACAAAACCGGAATACTCATTCCATTCTCAAGGGCAACCATATTACTCTGCTGAATCACAGGACCATCTGCTAATGGATCACTATAGGGCATTCCAATTTCAATAATATCAGCACCATTTTCTTGTAAGGAACTTAGTACTTCTACCATACTGTTCAACTGAGGATATCCAGCAGTGCAATACACATTTAATACCGACTGCTTTTTTTGCTTAAATAACGAATCAATTCTATTCATAAAATTTTTGATACTTTCTGCAGTTTAAATAATTTAGTTAACAATATAAAAACTACAAATATTTCATATAGGTATCCAAATCCTTATCTCCCCTTCCACTCAAACAGATAACCACCACATCTGTCTTTTCAAAATGAATATCATTCAATACTGAAAAAGCGTGCGCAGTTTCTAAGGCAGGTATAATGCCCTCCGTTCTACTGATTTCAAAAGCTGACTGCAGCGCCTGTTCATCAGTAGCACTCATAAAAGTACCTCTGCCGCTTTTAAATAAATGAGCATGTAGTGGACCAATTCCAGGGTAATCCAATCCAGCAGAAATGCTGTGCGGTTCTATCACCTGACCATCATTGGTCTGCATTAACAAACTTTTGCTTCCATGTA
>Ga0222712_10001943_pt1 | contig 24593 bp, 14 predicted proteins | sample C33_657DmetaG_FD_165043 | JGI IMG/M metagenome (GOLD analysis project Ga0222712, IMG submission 165043) | Estuarine water microbial communities from San Francisco Bay, California, United States - C33_657D | ecosystem: Environmental > Aquatic > Marine > Unclassified | place: USA: California... | reverse complement strand
CGAAGGAGGATGGAGACTTTGGGACGACGCGGCGAGGACGATGGTGGCGCGACCCAGTGGGGGCGTACGCGGAGATGTGTTATAACCGACCACGAATTATGTTCTACTCGGTGTGGATCATCGTGCTGTGCATGAGCGGAGCGGCGGCGTTGCAGTTTAAGATGAACCCGAGTGGCACCTATGACTGGTTAGTCGGAACGGATGAGACGGTGAGCGGTTCGTACATGCTAGCCGAAGCGCGAAAGCAAGCGGGGACGTTCTTGAGCATGCCGACGAGATCGGTGAAATCGGATGATCAGGTTTTACAGTTTACGTACGAAGCGATCGATGGAAACGGGAACGCCTTGACGCCCAACAAAATCAAGGCGATGCTGGAAATAGAACGCGAACTTTTGGATAACAAAGAGTTTGGCATGGTGTGCATTTTGCAAAAGGGGTCGCGAACCGCGTGCGATATGTCCGCCACGGCAAAGAGCTTGTTGATGGTATTCTACGACATTTCAGCGACGTTGGATTTGAACACGAATACAACGACGATGACGATTACTCCGAAGCGCGTCTCACCGGGAGGCGCAGCATACGTGGATTCTCAAAGCACGGTGGACTCTTTGATCGCTACTGAATTGCAAAACGCGAGCTCACCGACTAGGTTATATTTCGACACCGCGTTTACCGTGGCTGAACTAAAGGCGCGTCACGTGCAATCATTTTACCTGCTCGGCGCGCCGATAGATGGATACCAAAATCCTCAGATTGATAGCGAGAAGCAACTCGAACACGGCGACAGGGTATTTCGCGAGATGAACCAGCAGTTGCTCGACAGATTTGGAATGAAGGAGACCTTCGTGCGAAGCGCTTATCAGAAGAAAGCGATTGAGTCAACTGAGGATGGCAAGCTTGAAGTGATATGGTGGTCGTTGAGTTTACAATCAGACGAGTGGGCATCTTTGTCTTCAAAGGACTTTAGCTGGACGATTTTGTGTATCGCTAGCGTGTACATTTACATAGCAGTTCACACTCGCTCGATGCTAACCGCGTCGGTGGCGATGTTGGAGTCCATTTTTTCCATTCCAGTGGGTTATTTTTTCTTCAAAGTCGTGTGTCGCGTTCAGTTCTTCCAGTGGATCAATGTCCTCGTACTGTTTGTCGTTTTAGGTATTGGAGCTGATGACGTTTTTGTATTTGTCGATGCTTTCGCGCAGTCGGGTTACGAATTACGGCGCGCTGGAGAAATAGCCACTCTACTTCCTCGAATAACGCACACAATGCGGCGGTCGATTCACGCTGTCTTCGTCACGAGCTTCACCACCGCTGCTGCGTTCTTAGCAACGGCATTCACACCTTTGCTGCCGTTAGTCTCCTTCGGTATTTTTGCGGCACTTGTCCTCGTGTCTCTTTTCTTGATCAACTTACTCGTTCTGCCGCCGTTCCTCATCATTTATGAGCGCTATTTTGCGCGTAGAAGCTGGCGAGAGAGCATGCGGTCCATGGTTTGGCTTTCCGTCGAGCCGTATGCTGATCCGGGTCTCGAATTGAAGCAATCTTTCACTGAAGAAGAGTTAAAAGGGCGGAGAATTGAGCGCTTTTTCGCCGGGCCATACACGACAGTCATGAAGTCAAAGGTGAAATATGTTGTCATCGCCACATTTGGGGCTATTTTCGCGATTGGTGTGTATTACTGGACACTATTGTCGTTACCGACCGAGCCAGAGCAGTGGTTTCCGATGAATCATATGTACACAACATACAGAGATATTTCTGCTAACAAGGTTTTCAATGGGATTGGTGACAGTACCCGAGTCCAAGCATCTCTCGTCTGGGGATTGGGTGGATTGGACAGGACTGGTAAAAACAAGTGGGATCCTAGCGACCTTGGTAAACTTTACTACGCGGAGGATTTTGATCCATCCACGGCCGCCGCTCAAGCATGGATCATGGACACTTACGAGTCCTTGAAGACTGCGCCTTGCTCAGCTAAGGCATGTGAAAATAGTTTGCTTGTCGGTGCTGGATTTGACATCTTGAACGTTCTTGCTGAGACAAATAGAACGGGCCACGTCGTCGAAGGATTCTATTCGTGGGTGAATAAAAACATCACCAGCGGTGTTCTTTATCACCCGATTACGAATCCACTTGTTGGAGCTACGTTCAACTCCCAACTTTGTGAATACCGCAAGGTGGCAACGACTCGATATCCATCGCACGTTGGCTTTTTTACGAATGATTGCCACGAAGCTGGCGTACGAGCACAGTTTATCCTCATCCAAGCGACTACGTCGATGATTCTTCCTCAGTCGCCCACAGATTTTGGCGCTGTGCAGAAAGTTTGGACGGCGTTTGCCCATGCAAAGAGTGCCGGCGCACCTTCCACTCTTGGCGCTCTCCGAGCAACCTCAGCAAATATCTTCTGGCTGTTTTCGATTACCGCAAGCTCGCTGCTGCAAAACGTTTACCGTGGCTTTCAAATTACCTTCCCCATGGTGTTTGTAGTGTTGCTTCTTGCAACTCGCAACTGGTTGATTTCGGTTCTCTGTACTTGTACGATCGCTGGGATCCTTTCGAGTGTGCTGGGAATAGGTGTCAGAGCAATAATGGGCTGGTCCCTTGGAAGCGCAGAATCAATTGCAGCGGTCATAGTCGTCGGATTTTCGTGCGACTATGTCGTCCACTTGGCGACTGCGTACTCTGCCTCGCAATCAAACAAGCGAGAAGAACGAATGCAGGAAAGCGTTTCACAACTCGGCGTGACCGTGATTGCAGGTGCATTGACCACATGCTTTTCTGGGTGTTTCCTCGCTTTGTGCGTGCTCACTTTCTTCGTCAAATTTGCTTTCCTTGTATGTTGGACAATCGTTTGCAGCTTCTTCTGGGCTACATTATTCTTCCCAGCAGTTATGTTTGTGATGGGACCGCAGACGCATCACAATGAAATCGCATTTTGGCGACTCTTCAGGTCTCGTAATAAGAAGACCTCGTCAGTAAAATAACTTAGTAGGCTTAGGATTATTGTAACCATGAGTACAGTATTTCTTATGAAACGTGCTATCAGCTATCTCTCTAAGCTTGTTGCATCATTGTTGTGAGTCAAGGCCCGAGTTGGGAGGGCGAGCTCTTGACTTCTTTGCTGCAGGTGACATGAACGCCGGAAACAGTCCTTTGACGCTCGAAGGTAAAGGACGTTGAGCACCCAAAAGCAAACTTTTGGAAGTAGTTCTTGAGTCTCCATGATTGCCTTCGTCAACAGCAACTGCAGTCTTTCGTCCAAATGGCGAGAAAAGTTGCGGTTCAGCGATTGAGGGCGTCTTCAAAGGCACTGGACTTCGGTGTTCGATTGGCTGTTTGGATTCATACGGTCGCACCCAAGCTGATAACCGCCCTGGACTACCCATGATTGAAGTAGAAGCTAAAGCAGCGGTCGCTTGAGCCAGCGTCGACGTTGGACTTTCGCCTCGGGTAAGTTCGACGGGAGGTTTCACAAATGGCAACGGGACTGCAGAGTCATCTTTGCCCTTTATGACAGCCCCGAGTACGCGAACGTCGTTTTCAAGCAACGATTGTGCGGTTCGTTCCAAATCACAATCGTTGGGTTTTGCAATCGTCACACCTTGCGCAAGCCGTTTCAACTCACCTTTAGTATTTGGCGTTGGGAGAACAATTCCCTTTTGTGGCACGGGAAGGTTTTGAATTCTCTCACGGAGATTTTCAAGGAGTTTGCTAGCTCTTTCACCCTCTAAACGACCTTCATCTTTTGCTCGTTTGTAAAGAGCTGCTGATTCGAGCGCTCTACCTCGATGCAATAGATAATAAACGCCTGTCTCGACTGGAATCAAATCCCGGCGCTCCCAAAGTAGATTCAAGAGTACATCTTCCATGTGTCCATAAAAGGGCAGCGATAAGATGGCATCCAAACACAAGTTTGCAACTCCATGATCTACTAATAGAGCCACCAAGTGTTTTCCAGACTTTGAAGTACTTAAGTCCGGAAGTGACTTGAAAGCGTCTCGCACAGTGAGAAAACCTTCAGCAACGAGACCGCATTCGAGACGTATTGATACATCCAAGGCAACCGTATCAATATCCTGAGCACCTTGCATCGCAACATTCAGTGATCTAGCTCGCGCGACTGTCAATGCCGTTGCTGATCGCCCGCGTTTGGCTAAGCATCCGATGAACTTAACCGGTAATAGCGGATGCGCTATTCGCGGAAGTAGCTCGCACGCTTCGTTCAACGAAGCAACACTTGCTGCATCATCGAGCAATACCGCTGCTCGAGTCTCTTGAAACAAGCGCGGCTGGAAACGAGATTGCTGCGCATATCGCATCGGCGCTTCATCATGCGCCAAGCCGGAGTCGAGCAGAAAATATAAAAAGAGACAACGCTTTGCGATCAACGCCGTTGGAGACGCGCAACCTTCAACAAAGATGCACCGAGCCGCTTCAGAGACAGTTTTGAATGGATAAGCCGGTTGATGCTCGCCTACAGCAGCCAGTAAATCATCCAAAAATGTACTCGCGCTCGCTCCACTCTGAGAGCTATTCGCCAGTGCTCGTCGTCGTTGTACGGCTCCAGCCCAAGCCGCGGGTCCTCCAAACCTGGCGCCAACAGCACCAGAACTCAAACCTTCATTAGCAGCCCAAAGGAGCGCTTCAGCCTGTAGCTGTCGGCACACAACTTCGTCCCGCACGGCTTGTAATCGTTTGAATTGCGGCGCTACATCGCTCGCGGTTCGTCCGCTCACATCCGCACCTAAGGTCTCTGTCACGCGCCGCAAAGCATCAAACGTTCGCATCGCGTCTTCAATCGCCAAAACTTGCGCCTCCTTCGGTCGTCCACTCGCGCCATCCAGTCGCGTCTCTCCCGATTTCAAAGCATTAATCGCCCACGCCAGGACGCATTCCCCGTCTCTCAAGTACGCCTCGACACCGTCATCCGACACAAAACTCTCATCTCGGCACACTTCATCCACGTAGTGCGCGATCACGCGCGGTGCTCCGTGCGCGACGCACGCGTCGAATATTTCGTGCAATCGATCGATATCCGCGTTCGATGTCGGTGCCGTTGCGTTCGTCGTCGGTGTCGTCGTCATCCCCACGCACCCATGGGAGTGGAGCGTGTGGTGCACGCGGCGCAGCGTCCCGATCGCGCTCAACGCCGCCGGGGGAAGAATGCACAGCTCGTCGATGGCGAACGCGAGTTCATCCATCGCGCGCGACGTCGAACGAGGGCGAAAGCGCGCGAGCCGAGCGACGCGTTCGCGCGTGCGTCGCGGTGTGCGACGCCGCGACAACGGCTTTGAAAGAGATGACAGCTGATCGAGCTAAAGAAATTGTTATACGCGGAAAGGCTAAGTGCGCGCGAGCCGAGCGACGGGCGCGAGAATCTACAGATTATCAATCATTTCCTTCAAAGATTTTCCCCCAACCTGCGTGGTTTCGAGGATGAAATTTTTCTGACGCGCTTGAATGAGCTGCGTCTTGACCGCAAGGGTCTGGTCGGTGTCTTTGGGGGTGAGCTTTTCGCGCTCGAGGTCGATGCGCTTGGTGTACTTGAGCTGTGAACCCAAGACGTGCTCAGTGTGATCATCGGACGAGAGAATCTTCGCTGGTGGAGCGACCCAGTCATCGGGGGTGTACTTGTGTTCTTCATGCATGTACTCGTCTTCGGGCGTCAGGCGATGACCGTGATCGCCTTCGGTATCGGGATGGTCCGGAACAAAGATGTCGTCACTCGTTTCGTACCCAAACAAATCGAGCGCCTTCTTGGCGATTCTCGTTTGCACGTCCGTCAGAGGCGAGTTCACGCGATATGTGAACTTTTCACGATAAACGGTAAACCGCTTCAAGTTATCTCGAACGTACATGTGGTCCGCCAGTTGGTTGGAGACCTTTGGTGGAAGCTTGAGCAACGTCGTGAGCAGCTGAATCGGCTTCTGCGCCGCTTGGTACTTTTCTAGCTTCTTCCCAGCAGTCTTGTCGAAGCGGAAGTGATCCATATCTGGTTGAGCTAAATCTTCCGCACGCAAAATCATGCCAAACTGTCGCAGCGGACCTTGAAGGAGAGCACCGATTTCGAAGTTCACTGACGTCCAGTATGCCGTCGTGCGAAACAAATCAATTGCGTCTTCTTTGCTCACTTTACCGTTGATTTGCGCATGATCACTTAAATGAGACCATTCCTCCTCAAACTTTCTCGTGAGTTCATCCCAGCGGCGTTTGCCGAAATAAGCGCGTTGCAAGTCACGTTCTTTATCGTGCAAGTTGCCAAGCGGCAGCGTACGTGGATCACGCACCAAGTGAATGTACGTCACCGTAGGACCATAAACGTCTCGCCAAATCGGTAGTAAATACATCGCCAGCGGGTCTTTCCAACCCCACCGACCATTGTCCATCGATCGTATCGTATTCGTCGTTAAATCTGGGTGAAGCCACTTTTCTTGCCGTGCAAACATATCGCACAAGTGCTTCGCCACGTCAACTTGCAAATCTATCGGCATCTCATCCGGCTCATAGAGCGGTCTCTTCGCCCATGCCATGATATCTACGATGATATCATCGAGCCCACTCAGTCGTTCGGCGTCGGAATTCCCATTCTCATCCACTGGTCCGAACGTCACCGCGTTTGAGTCTCGTAAAAACTCCTCCAAGCTCTTCCCGATGCCGCCCCCATCCCCTCCAATCACCACTGGTTTCATCGGAATTTGCGTGCACTGCATCTCCGGGTGCGCACTCAGCAAGTGCTGCATCCATCTTCGCTCTGGTTGTTGTTTCAGCGCGCGCGCGCCGTCCACCGAAGTCCCGAATGCGACCACGATCGCCATCGTCAGCGTGAACACCATCGCCTTGGTGTTCGCGCGCGCGAACGCGAACGCGCGCTCGACCGCGATCGATCGCCCGCGCGCGCGCGCGTTTCCGCGGGCGATCGCATGCCGACATTTCGCCTTCGCGCGCGTCATTCGCCTCCGCCTTCGCGCGCGTCGCGCAGTGCGCCTCGTCTCGCGCTCGCGCGCGCGTCGCACCGCGCGCGCCTCCCGAAGCACAACGTTCCTGTATTCAAACACGTCAACCCTTTATTTATGTTCACGCCACCGTCACCGTCCGGTCGTGGGCGTCCGTCAGCGCGCGCGACAGAGGCGAGCGAGGACGCGCGACTCTTCGCGAGACGCGCGCGCGACGCGCGAGGCGAAGGCATGTCCTCGACATCGCGCGTTCGTTCGCTTTCGTCGTCGCCTGGCGCGTCGCGCGTTCGACGCGTGGCATCGTCCTCGTCCTCGTCTCCGTCCTCGTCATCACGCGCGTCGTCGTCGTCGTCGTCGTCGTCGTCGTCGTCCACGACCCCGTTTTCGTGCGCGCACGAATCCATAGTGAACGTGAGCATCAAACGAAGCACACCAAAAATAAAAAATGAAGTTCAACGCACGTCGGACGGGGACGGCGACGGAGGACGGTCGGGGACGGAGGAGCGCGAGCGGACGACGGGAGGTGAACGAGCTGGGGAGTTTCTCGAAAGCTCTCGCGCGCCAGAGAGCGGCTCGGGCGCGCGCGAGTCGACGTCGAACGCACGATTCCCCTACGCCGATGGATTCGTGTTCGAGAAGGCGTCGTGCGCGACGGAGGAAATGTTAGGCATCGTAGGACCGATGCTGAGCGTTGACCGAAAGTTACGGCTGGAGAACGTACTGCATTCTCGCACGTTTTCATTGACGCCGATACTGGAGGGAATTTATGACGTGGGGAATATTTTGGCGGTATGCAGATCGACCGAGGCGCTAGGGATCGGTTCGGTGAGCATCGTGTCGAGCAAAGGTTTGAGCTTCAAGGCGAGTGGGCGAACTTCGGGGGGGGCGCTGAAATGGCAGCACGTCGAACAATTTACGTCAACCTCGGAAGCGCTGAAAGCTGCAAAAGATAAGGGATATCGTATCTTGACCACTGCATTTGAGGGTGCGTATCCGCTATCGCATTATGACTGGACGATTCCCACTGCCGTTGTTTTCGGTAACGAACGCGAAGGCGTTAGCGACGCTGCGCGGGCGCTGGCTGATGGTTCGGTTTATGTGCCGATGTATGGGTTTACAGAGAGTCTGAACATCTCAGTCGCCGCTGCGATGGTGATGTCGCACGCCGTAGCCGATAGAGTGCGTCGACAAGGGTATCACGGAGATTTGAGTGATGAAGAAAAGCGCATTTTAAGGAGCGTATACATGTCAAGATTGATACCGAACTACGCCAGACAAGGTTACTTGGAGATGCTCGTTGAACGGCACTTCAACGGCAAATCAGACACTGCGTTCGATGATATCGACGGCGACTTAGATAGCGATGATTTGATGGATGAGCAATTTTTACTTAGTGAGCTTGAAGCCCGGAAGCTTGTTGGTAGGCGGTCACCAAAAAAGCAAAAGCCCTGGGATTAGAATAGTCATGCGCTGAGATTGTTCTATACAAGAACAGTGGCATCAAATCGGAGTAGTACACGCGCGCGTGCAGTATCGCGCATGGCGCTCTGAATGCATATACGTTATTGCGTAGCTCGTTCAGCCAGCGCTTGGCAGATGAGTTGGACGTAAAGCTATTTAATTGTTAATATCGTAATTCTAAGCGTAAGAGTTTCATCTATTTCGTCGCCTATTGCGGCTCGAATTTTTATTCGAAGTCGCGGGACTTGGTTCTTTGCGTTTACGTTTGGCCTCACCGCCTTCGTTCGCTTCCTTCGAGTTCTCTCCACCAGAGACATTTGGAGATACCTTTCCAGTTTGCGCGACTGTGCCAGCCTTTTCTTCTGAACCTTTTGGAGATGGACGGAACGGGATATACGGTATGCCTTGTGCAATACAGCAGTCCGGGCAAGCGAACTTCACATTTTCGGTCTCCGCGTCTTCCTCTCCTGGTGCTGGTGGTTGCATGCCGATGCACTCGTAGTGGAACCACCCATCACATCTGTCACAGCAAATCATAGCTCTGAGTGCGTCATAGGCACTTCTACACACGCAGTAAAGCTCGCATCGCTCACCCAACTCTTCTAACTCTTCTTTGAGTTGCAAAGGCAACGATCGACCTTCTTGAAGTAGCATTTGCGCCGCTTCGATTGGGATGGTTTTGTCTTGAACAACAGCAGCGGCACGCTCAAGCCAAATTTGTCCGGCTACTTCCAAGGCGTGGGCTCGGTCGGCGAGAGGATCGATCCCAGCACCAGGGCACAAACCTGCGGCCATAGCCGATTCTTTTAACTCGTGAAGGGTGATCAGTTTCGGAAAAGGTGCGACAGTCATTATACGCGTTGCTTGTTCTCGCCAAGCGGGCCCGCACACTTCTCTCATCAACGCAAGTGTCTCCTCTACTGGTTCCAACTCCATTGCTAGTGCACCCTTCATACCAGCGTAGACTTGTAGGGCCGGATCGATGTTGTCATTGGATCCCATGTCTATAGGAATGCCTATCCCCAAACCATTCTTGATTGCTGATAAATCACCCATCTGCGGTGGTATCGTCAGTCGCAGGGGTTGCTTAGCAAATAGCTGTTGAGATTTAACCTCCGCAGACTTGGAGCTCTTCGTGCTCGTAGACGGCTGTTTCGAAACAGAACTTCGTTCCTTGTGCTCAGCGATCGCTGCGACCGGAGGAACGATTCCTGACAGTTGCAACGTGGCATGCATGAGCCATTCGTTTGCGCCGGCTTTGGCCAACTCTTCATCATGCTGCTTGGTCATGTTCAAGTGCTGCTGCTGCATCATCAACACATGAAGAATATGCGGCCTAGAGCGTACGGGCGCCATGTGTATTTGAGCTTGACACATCGCCAGTTGCATCGCGAGTTGTTGAAGCTGATAGAGCTGTTTGGTGACTATTTCAGAAATCTCTGGGGCGCACGGAGAGATGCTCAATGCGTGCGTGCGTTGCGTCGCTGCAAACGTAACCGCTTGCCCCATGAGCATGACTTGCTGTAATGGCGTCAGTGATGCTGGCGGATTCGGATTATCTGGCGTCGCCATCATAGAAGCTTCATGAAGTCTTCGAGTGCGCTCCTCGGTTTCTCTCTTCGCCGCTTCTTGCGCAATCAGCGATGCTTGTGTGATGGCCTTGTCTTGTGCCTCCTTCATGCTTTTACGATGCAAAGCCTTTCGGACTTCTAACCTCCAGGCATCGTGCGTATTGATGAGTTGATGGAGAATGGCTTCTTCGGGAACTTCGCCAGGAAAGTGTTGAGCTTCAGTCAAAAGCTCTCGCAGAAGCATCACATTTGGTCTGCTCGTGCGATGGACAGAGCGGTACGTCTCCAAAGAGAGCGCGCTCGCTTTACCGTTCTTGGCTACACAAGGTGGACAGATGTAATTATGCATCGTTTTAGCCATAGTCGGCGAAACATTGATGCACTTCAAGTGAAACCAATCGCCGCAATCATCGCAACCAACCATTTGAACCCCACCAGCTTGACGACACAAACAGAATTGGCCCTCCTCCGTATCAGGCGGCTCGCCATCTCCGGTGATGTCTTCGATACCAGCTTTGATTGAATCAAGCACGGCTGATAACATCTCAATCAAACTCTTCTCTTCGGTTTCTGATTCGTTTCTCTCGTTGATCCATAGCAAACCTTTCAGCTTGTCCGTCCACGCTTTTGCAGCATTACACGCATTCGTCAGCGCGTGTCTCTCCGAGCATTTGAACGTCAAATCTTCAACTTCAGCTAGTAAATCAAACAACTCTTCAATCGAAGGTCGCGGTTGACCGTCAGCCGCGCTATTGAGACTCTTCCGCACCGACTGGACCCAGACTGCGTGATCCGCGAGCGATGCCTCCAGATCTTCCACCTTGGAAACATCAGCTGGCAGCGCTTTGCCTTCTGCGATGAGCGCATCAATTTCTTCCGGTGATGCACTCGGCGCAAGACGACCATCTTCCAAAAGTGGCGGATCGAGAAGTCGATCTGCTTTCTTTCGCCACTCATCAACAATTGTGTGCCGCCTTATGATCTCATCGCGGAGCAAAGGATCTAAATCTTGAAGGTGGTTGATTTCCGCTCGAATTTCATCCAGTTCAGTATCCTCCACCAGCTTTGCTTTGGGTGCGATGATTTTCTTCACTCTTTGTTCCCAGTCGAGAGATTTGACACGAAGCTTCACCATTTGCATGGCAGGCAGTTCCAATCCAAAGTCTTCGTGTGCGAGCTCGAGTTCGCGCAACGTCACCTCTGCACCTTCCTCTCGCCAGCGATTGACGGCGTCTTTGGCATCAGCATCCCATTCTTCAGCTGCCTCAACGCGTTCGTCCAAAACGTCCACCTCTTTGACGTACAACTTCAACTTTTTAGCATCCTTGAGGAGAGCTTGAGCGTCAGAAAGTGGAGGAACTGGGTTTGTAATTCCTCGGCGCGTGAGTTGCTTGCCCTTCAGGCAGGGCTGTGCTCGATCCAACCAAGCTTTCGCCGCCGAAACCGCTTCTGAAAGAACTTCAAATCCGTCTAGAATAATCGGAATGACGTTTCCTTCGCGAATGAGAGAAAATGCATCGTCCAAAGACGGCTGATCGTTGCCACTGAGCGATTTGCGCATTGCCTCAGCTCTGTCGTTCCACTTCTTTGCTGCCTTGATGTGAGTTTCACATTGCGTCAAAAGCATTTCTTCGTCGGGCGCTACCTCCTTATCATCAGAATCAAGGAAATCGTTACCATCCTTGACAAGCGTCTCGAGCTCTGAAAGACTGTGTTTCTTAGATGAAATCATATCCTTCAGCTTGGCGACTAATTCACGAACGATAATACGATTCTTCAACCAGTCAACTTCGTCTACAGTCACCTTGAAAGCTTCGCCCTGCTGCAAAAGAAGTTGCAAGTCCTGCACACGCGCATTCGGAAAATCACTTTCCCTAGCGCGACTCGCCCAAGCTTTTACTAAAGCAATTTGTTCCGCCAGCTGGTCTACTTCATTGAGTCTCGACGACAGACCGAGGCCTTCCTTCAAGAGTGCCTCGGCGTCATCAACATCAACCTTGTCGACAAACAACGATTCTGCCTTGGCGCGCCAAAAACTGATTTCTTCCAAAGACTTGCGTAAAGTTATGAGCTCGTTCTGCTGCACTGGCAGCCCTGTCGCTTGGTTGAAGAGCTCTTCAATCTCCTGCGAGCTCGCCAGTTCCTCTCGAGGTGGAAGTTGACGTCGTCCTGGAAGAGCTTGACGCACTTTTGTAGACCATGCAGCGGCTCGAGCTATGACATCCTTCAGTTTCTTGTATGAAGGAACTTCCACGCTAAAACGACTCGCCTCCGTTTGCAGGGTAGAACACGCGCGCGGAGCGGGATTCGGTGTTTCCAGCAAAGCTGCCTTGATTCGTTCTTCAAGTTTCAAGCCATTCGCGAGTACTTCTCGAAAAGGCTGGGTTTCAGACTTTGGCATCGGTACTGGTGGTTCTTCGAGAAGTTCGCGCAATCGAAGTAAACCAAGTCGCGCTTCACCGGCGTCATCGTGACTAGATTCTGCGCCAGCGCCAGACGCTAGACGGTGCTTCAAAGCCACTATACTTGTTTGCCAGGCAATCGCACTCATTACGCGTGAATGTGCGTCGCGAGCAGCCTGCATATCAGAGCCACCCCAAACGAACTCTTCCGCTCCAAGGGCGAGCTTCTTCAAATCATCCAAAGGTGGCAGTGGAGGCTTGACGAGTTCATCGCCGACACGTTTCACCCAAGCTTGAGCTCGCTTCAACCGATTCTTGTTCGCTGCAGCCGGCTTCAACTCTGCGTGCTGAGCCTTGAGCGCAGAGAGTTCTTTCGCCGGAATAACACATTCTGTGTTCGCGACCAAAGTCTCCAGATCTGCGATCGTTTTTTGGTAAAACATAGTTCGATTTGAAATCTTGCAATCGCACAAGTCCTTAGAGTGTCTCAGGCATGCTTTACGAGACGGATCGCAGGAGCAGGAGACTCCGGAGATAGCAAGAATGTGCCGACACACAACGCATTCGACATCAGCGCACGGCTCGTCTCTAGCCCTTGTCTTCGGAGGCTTACCAAAATCACGGTCGTTATTATTTGAGTGTACTCGAGCACTTCTCATAACGCCGCTTGCAAAAAGCTCATCTCGAGCATGCGTCTCATCCACGAGTATTCGAGCAATCTCAGGCCAAAGAAATGATGCAAATGTTGCATTCGGCTCTTCAGCAGAGTCGCAAACTAATTGATCATGACTAAACAATGAGGGACTGGCGTGCAAACGATTTCGCTCCACGCTCTCAAACCCAAACGCTAACCACTCTGGAGGTGCAAAGTTGACAGATTCAGTGCAGTTCAAACCGCAGTTGAACGTTGAGTAGTATGCTCCTGGATACGTTACCACGTACTCCCCCGGGTATTGTTCTAGAGTATACACCGGTACGCCAGCGGCAATTAAAGAGCTTGGCGAAAGCATGGTAAATAATCGCTTCAACGCATCTGGATGCTCGTCAAAAACATCTGGCATCAAACTCTTGAAACAATCCTCCAACTGTTCCGCCGCACTCGCAGGGACACTGTACCACGTCTTTGCCGCACCCCAGTGGTTGTAACTGATGCTGAACAAATCATGTTCTTCGCGACGCCATGACGTTGAACTAAACGTGCTACCCACCTCGAGGCACGGTGTCGTCACTCCCACAATATCCTCCTTGAGTGCGCTTAGCATTGATACTTGGTCACCACTCGCGCGCGCGATATTATTCAAGTTCCACAGTGACTCACTGCACCGCTTGACATCTTCTGCGCTCGTTCCTTCCATTTTCACTTTTGGTGTCTCGCCGCGTCTCGGAAATCCACTCCCGTGTCTCGTGGTGTCAATGCACGATCCGCATTTCACCTCGCAAACATCATCTGCGGGAGTCGGTTCCTCGACCATGCGCCAAAAGCACTCCTCGATGGCTTGAATACTAATCCCAGTTCGTTTTGCTTCTTCGCCGAAGAATGCTTTATCAAACTCTATGCACTCTTCATTGAACTCCCCGAGCGTGTAGTCCGCGCCTTCGTCCGCACTTAGTCGCCGCACCTCCTTCTCAATTTCTAGGCAATCCTTACAGAACCATTCTCCGCTCGGGACAACGGTCATTTTCGGCGTCATGCAATACATGTGTGACCTGCGAACGCGAGCGCAAAGCGAATGTTATTCCTTAAATAGCGTTCCACGTGTTCGGTGTCGCGCGTAACCGTCGCGTCGACATCGATCGGCGACGACCTTTGACGCGTTTGCGGTCCCATCGCGTGCGACGCGACGGCGGTTGCGACGATTCCATCGGAGGAAATCATGCAAACAATTCTCACAAATCATATTCTTCATCGAAAGCTCTCGAATGACGCACCCTCGATCGCACCCATCGCATAAGATCATCGCCTCCTCGTCGCCGGGCGCGCCGCAAAGCGCACAATTTGCATCGCTTTCGGGCGCTTCGGCGAGTTGTTGGGCAATTTCTTCCAATCCCTGCGACGTCGAGCGAACGAATGAGGTCAGTTCATCATCTCTTGGTCGTCGTTTGGGGAATTCGCGCGATTTCCCCGACGACGTCCGCGGTCAAGACTCGCAAAAGGGCTGGTTTACCCAAGATATGGTTTACGCCCAGTCGAGACGTACGTTTTCCAACTTTGGGCGCTGAGGAGGAGCCCCAGACGCGCCGAGTTCGAGGCCAACTAAGGCATCGATAACGTCTTTATCCTCTCGATCGAGCTCGTGCGCGCACGCTTGGAACTTCGCGGCGTTTTTCGCGACGTCCCGCGCGCGCTTGACGCGCTCGAAATCAAGCAGCCAGTCGCGGTAGAGCACTTTCACCGCGTGCCCCGCGGCGCAACCCTGCCCATGTGCGCCCAATCGCTCGGCGACGTCTCGCCATGTTTGGTTTGAGTCGATCGCATCGAATCCACCTTTCGCCGTCACCTCCTCGTACAGCGCTCGCAGGTCGAAACGCCACCCGCGGAGCGCGTGCACGCGCCACGCCGCCCCTCTCGGCGCCTTCATCGTCTCCCCATTCGCCGCGCATTCCCCTGCAAACGACTCGTACGCATCCCTAAAATTCTCTTCTTGATCATTCCTAATCGCCTCCGTCGCTCGTTTCATCGCTCCGAGCGCTCGTACTGCTTGAATGCGAGCGCGGAATCTCCACGTGCGTAAATCAACATCGAACCCGAACGCGTGCGCGCGCGGAAGAACGATCTTCGCCGCCCCTTGTCGCCCTCCTCCTTCGCGCATGGCGTCGATGATGATCGTCAGTGCGTTTTCCTCGTCATCTCGACGCGGGACGACCACGACCCCGGCCTGGGCGCGCCATTCGTTCGGCATCGTCACCGAACGATGTGACGCCCCGACATCGGGCGACGGCGCGCGACGTCGCGATCGACCTCGGTCGATCGACTCGACGTCCATGAAGTCTCGAAGTCCGCATCAGGCGTTCGTTCGATCGAATCGCGCGTCGTAAAGGACGAACGCGAACGCGAACGCGGTGGCGAAGAATCGTCGAATCGTCGAATCGTCGAATCGTCAACAGTCCCGAGCGACGTCGTGGACGTCGACGTTGACGCCACGAATGAAAACCCATCGAATGACCGACCGACCCAGCGTCGAGTCGATCGCGTCGTCAGTCGTCAGTCGTCCGTCGTCAGTCGTCACGCCAACCACCCACGTCGACGCGCGCGTCGTCGTGGGTTGAAATGACATCCAACGTCGAGCACGTCGCGCGCGATCGCGTGGTCGACATCGAGTGGGGCGATGGTATTTCTTCCCTTCGTTGGTCATCATTCGCACGGGAATACGAGGAAAATGCGAGGGAAAAGGTGGACGCGCGCGCGCGCGAGGCGGATGACGGGCGCGCGCTGTTGTGCGCGACGTCGTGGGATGGGAAGGTGAAGATATACGCCGCGCGACCAAAGTTAGCGGGGACGTGCGCGAAAAAGAGTGAATACACAACGCCATCTCCAGTGCTGTGCGCGGCGTTCATGGGGAGAACGCACGTCGTCACCGGCGGCGTCGACGGGGCGGTGCGCGCGTTTGATTTAAACACCGGCGTCGCGAGCGTCGTGGGAACGCATCGCGACGGCGCGTCGTGCGTGGAGACGGACGATGAGATGCCGAACATGGTTTTCAGCGCGTCCTGGGATAAGACGATCAAGTGCTGGGACTTGAGAGTGGGGAGCGATTCGAGGTGCGCGGCGACGACGTCGACGCCGGGGAAGGCGTATTCGAGCGACGTCGCGAACGGGACGTTTTTCTTGGGGACGAGCGATAGACAGATTTTGGCGTATAAGACGAAGGACTTACTCACCGGAGGACGACCGATTATTAATCGCCAGTCGAGCATGAAATTTCAAACGCGGTGCGTGCGTGGAAGTCCAGGTGGTGAAAGCTTGGTCGTCGCTTCGGTGGAGGGTCGCGTGGCGGTGGAGTACGTTGACGACGACTTCAACGAAAAGAATAGATATGCGTTCAAGTGCCATAGGAAAACCGAAGCCACGACGGGAGAGACTATCTATCCCGTCCACGCGGTGTCGTTTCATCCGCTCGGGACGTTCGCCACTGGTGGTGGCGATGGTTTTGTGAACATTTGGGACGGCGCCGCAAAGAAGCGGCTCTTTCAATGTCCGCGTTACCCGACGTCGATTTCATCCCTCGCGTTCTCCCCGTGCGGAACCATGTTAGCCGTGGCAAGTTCATACACGCACGAAGAGCGCGAGAAGAATACGCCTCAAGATAGATTATACATTCGAGTCATCGCAGATGACGCAGAAGTCACGCCGAAGTCGCGCGTGAACTAGATGACATGTCACTCATATTTGTCGATTACAACAAGCCTAGCTATTGTACCCATTCAGACTGCTACCTTCCAACCGTGACCAGGCTAGCTGTGCACCGTGATAACGCAAACTAGGCGTTCATGTTGTGTTAAGACCCATGGTGGCTTCAGAACACCACTCGCGAGTCGCATCGACCACCGACCGTGCGATGTCGCGTATCGTCACCACCGCTCGGTTATTTGCCTCTCCGCGCGTCGGTTCTCGACGTCTATCATCATTCGTCTCTGAGTCCACGCCACCGCGTTCGGTGCCTCGAGTCGCCGTCTCGACCCTTCGAGTGCGTCCGCGTACGTCCTTCTCGCGTCGGCGCTCGAGCACCGTGGCGAGCGTGCCGCCATCGTTTGATTACACCGCTTTGGTGGCCTCAGTGGGTGAGATTAAATCTCTTGGCACGCCCGCGAAGGTGGACGTTGTCGTGCAACCAGATGAGCACACCCTCATCTTCGGTATGCGCACGATGGACGGCAAGTGCGCGTTGCGCGTAAGTTGGCACCCACAAGTTGCCAACGTGGCGTTAAGCGGGCAACCGCCTCGCATACAAAAGGACGAGCAACTCAGCTTCGGCGAAGCCGCGCAAGGATTGTTGCAAGGGAAGGTTTTGTTGGACGCGAACGCGCACGCGGCGTGGGAGCGAGTGTGTAAATTATCGTTTGGAGATCGACCAGGAGGTGAAGTCTCGCACGAGTTGTTGTGCGAAATTATGGGTAGAAATAGTAATGCATTCATATTAGATTGCAAAGCGGGAGATGCGGTTGTGGCATGTGCGTACCAAGTTGGCGAGAAACAGTCAAGCGTGCGACGGTTGGCCATCGGGTACGCGTACGCGCCGCCGCCTGCGGCGCCCGGTATCGATCCAACCGCGGTGAGTGATTGGCGAGAGCTTCGTATATTATTAGAGCAAGTCGCGGCGACGATGAAAGATGACAACGAACGCGGTGTCGATCGGTGTCTAGTGCGGGCGTTTCGCGGAATGTCGCCTGCGCTCGCCAAAACGTTGATTTGTGGCGCGAGCGTAGTCAACGGGATTTCAGTCGCAAATGCGTCAGATGATGACTTTCAGGCGATTTATTCCGAATTTGAGCGATGGATACGCTCAATGGAGGCTAGAGATGTCAGAAACGCGGTTTGGTGTGAGGAATTTGGACAGTTGTTGTTGCATGAGTCGCCCGCCGGCGCAAAATTGCCGCCAATAGCTGGTGATGTGAGTGTAGCTGGCGGCCCCATAGGTACCTTGTTCGGTGCTGTTTACGGTGACGCTGGTGAAGAAGACGTTTTCAATCGTGAGCGTGCGCGTATCCTTCAAAACGTTCGCTCGAGTTTGAAAAAGTTGGCGAGTAAGGAGGCCGCATTTCGCAAACAACTCGACGCCGCCAAGGGACACGAGAAGCTGCAAGAGCAAGCCGACATGTTGATGGCGTTTTGCTATAGTTACAAAGCGGGCGCGTCTTCGCTCGAGGCTCAAGATTTCAGCACGGGCGAGCCGGTGAAGATTGCGGTAGATCCCGAGATAGGTCCAGTAGGGACTGCCGAGGCGATATACAAAAAGACGCGTAAACTGCGGCGTACAGCTGACGCCATCGAGCCACTCATGGAGCAGGCTGCGTCAGAGGTTGAGTACCTCTCCCAGGTTGAGTTCTCAATTTTAGAATTAGAAGTGTTCAAGTCTCGCGATGATCTGCTGTTCATCGAGGAAGTCGGCGCCGAGCTCGTCGACGGCGGTTTCATGAAGCCCGTGGGCAAGGGTGCTGAGGCGAAAATGCGCGAGAAAGAAAACGCCAAGAAGGGCGGGAAGCCAAAGACGGGCAAGCAATCGCGTAGACAAGAGATGATGAGCGCTATTCGCGTCTACATCGCCCCGAGCGGTAAAGAAGTCTACGTCGGGCGTAACAGCCGTGGAAATGAAGCAGTGAGCTTGCATTTCGGCCAAGACCAAGACGTGTGGTTCCACGTTCGAGGCGCTCCCGGCGCGCACGTCATCCTGCGAAACCAACCCGGTCAAACGGCATCGGACGACGACATACAATTCGCCGCTAATCTCGCCAGTTTCCACTCCAAAATGCGCTCGGGTGGTAAAGTCAACGTTTCGTACACGTCCCCCAAGCACGTGCGCAAACCCGCCGGCGCTCGTCTCGGCATGGTCACCATGGACCGCGAATCCGTCATCGTCGCTCGACCAGACGACGTCGCTTCGATCGCCCAGAGCGATTAGCCTTTTGTTTGTTCCCTTTTCGTCGTCCTCGCTCGCGACCGATGTAATACCATCCCAGTTCCCCTCCGCGGCGTCCCTCTCCGGCGCCATTCATCGACGTCATCGATGACGTCGATGTCGACGTCACGCGTGCACTTTTTGCCCGTGACGCGCGTGCGACGACACACGAACGACACTTCACGCCGCACACGACTCCCCGTCGTTCGCTCCCGTCGCCTCGAACTTACGAATCGAAATGTTCTCCATCTCTCGCTCCGCACCGTGCGTGCGCGTCGCGCATGCGACGTCCATGCGCCCCAAAAGCGCGCCGCGCGCTGTGGTCGCGCGCGCGGAGACCAAGAATGTGAAGGAATCTTTGGCGAGCGCGGATGAGGCGTGGAAAGCGAAAGAAACCGCGGAGACGGAGAACGTGATGACGATCGGAGATAAGATCGATCCCGCCGATGGGTACGTCAGCGACGGCGCGATCGCGAGAGATGCGACGGAAAGAAAAGCGAGCTGGGAGACGGGCGTTCGACGGTCGATGCGAATGATGACGTCACCAAAAGACTGACGTTTGGCGTCGCGCTTTTTCTCGTGTAGATCCGTCGCCGAAGCCGCTCCGCTCGGGAACGATAACTCTTTGTTGGACTCCGCGATGGTGGCGTTCAAGAACCAGCGCGCGGTTGAAATCATCAACGGCCGCGCGGCGATGATCGGCTGGATGGTTGCCCTCGGCGCCGAAATCAACAACAACGTGAGCATCAGCCACCAAGTGTTCAACGAACGCACGTTCACCCTCGCGGATGGCGTCGTGCGCACGTCCACGTACCCGGGATCTGGCTTCTTCTTGATTATCCCGACGGTGCTTATCGCGCTCGCTGCGTCCTTGGCGCCGGCGCTCAAGAAGTCGTCCCCGAACGGCTTGAACGAAAAGCCCGAAGCGTTTGGCCCGTTCAACCCAGACGCGGAAATGATCAACGGCCGTGCGAGTATGGTTGGCCTCGTCGCTCTTCCGTTGGCAGAAAAATTCATCAACGGCTCCGCTTTGTTCTAGAAACGAGAACGCGCAACGTTCGGCTCGCATTGAGCGCGGACAGCTGTACAAAAAAATCAACACGGTAGACACGTAGACGCTTTATAAATAAGAAGACGCAACATTTGCTGCAAATATTCTCAACCATAATATCAACTCTGACAACAATCTACTAATCTCGCATACCATGAAAACGACTGAAATGATTGACACAATAGCATATCGGCATTTCATCGCTCGACTTACCGTCGTTAAACGCCACCCGAGCGAGTTCCGCGATCTCCGTATCGCATTTATTCGCTTTAACTGCTTTGAACAACGCATCTTCGCGTTCGCAAAACAACATTTTCCGCGCGCCGTCCCTCACCGGCGACGGCAGTGTCTCATCTGCGACGACATCCTTCACGTTCCAAAACTTCTGTTCCACGTACTCGAGCTCGCACATCGACCACTTGGCTATTTCTTCCTCCGTCAACTGCGCCGTCATGACGACTCCTAAATCGCACGTCCCGTTCCCAACTGGCTCTTGCACGCGGAACTCCCACGTCATCGTGCTCGAGCACACGAATGAAAATCTCGTGACGTCGATCTCCACTCCAATATCTCGTTTCACGTGTCTCTTCGCCGTTTCTTCCACCGTCTCCCCGCACCGCATGCGGCCGCCGATGAGCCACCACTTCCCTTTCGCGGGCTCGTGTCGTCGCAAGCCTAAGATGACGCGCGTTTTCGTGACATCGGTGAGCAGAATGTCCACAACTCCTTTGACTAAGATATCCAGCGCCTGCGCGTACTCGCGTTCGGGGACGCGCGCCGAGACGCTCGGGACGTACGTCCCAGTGGCGTAGTGCTCGTGTCGACGCATGAAACGCGCGTTGTGACGCATCGGGGACTCGGTGCGCGCGTCGCAGTGTGCGCACTGCGCGACGCACGAAAGGAACGAAAGATGGGGATCAAGGCGCAGTGCAAAGCGGATTTAAGAGGGAAAATCGCCGTCGTCACCGGGGCGAACACCGGGATCGGGTTACAAACCGCCAAGCTCCTCGCGGATGGTGGCGCCAAGGTCATCTTGGCGTGCCGCTCGGCGGAACGCGCGAGAGATGCGGCGAAATACGCATCGTCGAACGGGGCGAAAGACGTGGAAGTCATGGCTTTGGATTTATCCGACGCCGCATCGGTGCAAGAGTTTGCGGTTTCGTTCGCGAAAAAGTATAAAAAGCTTGACATTTTGGTGAACAACGCCGGGCTGAACGCTGGGGCAGGGTACCGCGGACCCAACGTCACGAAACAAGGGTACGATATTTGCATGGGGACGAATTACTTGGGACATTTCATGCTCACCTCGCTGCTTTTGCCTCAGTTGCTCGCGTCGCCAGACGCGCGCGTCGTGGCGCTGAGCTCAGTCACGACGTGGTTCGCGTCGAACAAGTATCACTTTTACACCAAGGGCGCGGCAAAGACTAAAGGGAACTATGGCTCGAGTAAGCTCGCATGTTTGGCGATGACGGTGGAGATGCAACGGCGATTGGATGCTGCGTATCCGAATAATAAAATTATCTGCGCCGCGGCCGATCCAGGGTTTGTATTCAGCGACATTTGGAGAGACTATAACTCGGTGTTGCGAGCAGTGGCGAAGATTTTGGCGCTAACGCCAGCGCAAGGGGCAATGACGAGCGTCAACGCCGCATCCTTGCCTTCGATTAAGAAGGCGTCGCTTTATATGCCCTTCTCGTTCCGGATGTCAAAGCTGTTCAAGCTGAACAGGAAATTGGCGTATAATTTCGGAATGCCGCTCTTATCCAAGCTTTTTGCTGGTTTCATCCGCGACGACATGGCACCTCGGGCAAAGAATGTAGAAAGTAACGCCGCACTGTGGGATTTGAGCGTCGACTTTTGCAAAGAATGTGGCGTCAAGAATGCTGAGATTTATAAGTTGTAATTCACGAGCTACGGTATACTACTGAAATTAAGCCACCATTTGCCAAGGAATGCTTTCTCCGGCAAAAAATGGAATAACAACCGAATCGCCAAACTTGTACTCCGTGGGCACGGTCCATGACTTCTTCTCCAAAGTCACTGTACCAGTGTTTCTCGGTACGCCGTAAAAATCGGCGCCGTGGTGCGATGCAAACGCCTCGAGCTTGTCCAAAGCGCTGACGCTCTCAAACGCCATGGCATACAGAGGGAGCGCGGCGTGCGCCGAGAAAATTCCTGCACACCCACACGCACTCTCCTTCGCCCCTTTCGGGTGCGGTGCGCTATCGGTGCCGAGGAAGAACTTCTTACTCCCACTGGTTGCCGCCGCGAGCACCGCCTCGCGATGCTCCTCGCGCTTTAAGATTGGCAAGCAATACATATGCGGTCGCACACCGCCCTTGAACAGCGCGTTTCGATTGAACATCATGTGCTGCGGCGTAATCGTCGCCCCGATACTCGCCGGTGCCTTGGCTACGAACTCCGCCGCATCTCTCGTGGTGATGTGTTCAAACACCACTCTCAATTCCGGCGCTGAATCTAACAACGGAATCAGCACATCCGAAATAAACTTTGCTTCTCGGTCGAACACGTCCACGCTCGCGTGCGTCACCTCCCCGTGCACTTGCAGCGTCAGCCCCACCTGGGCCATGCGTTTGATCACCTCTCGCACTTTCTTCACGTCCGTCACCCCAAACTGGCTGTTTGTCGTCGCCCCCGCTGGATACAGTTTGAAACCGCGAACGAATCCGCACGCTTTCGCTTCGTCCACGTGCGCCACCGTCGTGTTATCTGTCAAGTACAGCGTCATGTGCGCTTCGAACCCATCGTGTGCGACTCGCGCAATGCTGTCCCGGTAGCCTTTTGCCTCTTCAGCCGTGCGTACCGGAGGCGTGAGATTCGGCATGATCAGCGCCCGAGCGAACGCGGCGGAAGTGAAGGGAACGACATCCGCGAGCTTTGCGCCGTCGCGAACGTGCAAGTGCCAGTCGTCGGGCCTGGTCATGGTGAGTGTTTGCGACGTCGATGTCGAAGAAGCGAGCGCGCGTGATGGACATGCGCGAGTGAAACGCGCGCGACGAGCGAGTCGCGGACCGGCGAGCGCGTTGGCGAAAGCAACGCGCATGGAGACGCTGGAAGTGGACATGGACGCGAGCGGCGTGCTGTGAGGACTCGGGACGACAGTACGAAGAGACAGCCTCGAGAGACTCGATCGCGACAACGCGGTCGCGAGATGAATATGCACACGATCTGTTTTACAAGAAGTATTAGTAGCGCGCGAGCGCGGGTGTCAGTGAGCGGTATGCGGCGTACAAAATATGGTTGGATAGAATGTCCAGACGAAACCGAGACGTTGGCGTAGCTTCGTTCACACTCTACGCGTGGAGCAGCACCCGAAGACGTCGGAGAGAGATTTCATGAATGGATTATACTCCGCCGGTGGCGCGGTCGTTCTCTTTCCTTGAGAGGCGAACATATCAATCACCGGTTGGCCCGTCTTTCGATTGCCCACGACGGGCATGCCGTCATCTTTAAACTTTTCAAAATCATTCATCTCACCAACCTCCGCCTCTAATTCTGCGATGCTCTCGTGCAAGCGCTGCTTAGACATTTGTAAACTATCATTTACCGCATTAATCCGGCCGTTGACGCTCGCAATCGTCCCGTGATGTCGATTCTTCGTCGACGCGAACGACGCATCCACCGAATACTCGCTCCCGTTCGCGTTAAAATCATCCAAATCCGCCACCGACGCGTTATCATCCACCGTCGATCCATACATGATGGAATATCCAACTAATGAATTCTCATCTCCCCCTGCGACGTCGTCCTCCGCTCCGTTCGATCGCGTGCTCCACTTATCCACCCGTCCTCGTTCTCGTTCGCCATTCTTCCCTTTCCCGATTCGTTCCTGATTCCCCGTGCGTTTCTCCGCGAACGACTCGAGCTGGCGAACTAAACTATTGAGCGTTTGATCGCTCTCGCGTTGTCCCTCGACGTCGTCGTCGTCCGCCCTCGTCCTCGAAATCGCGTTCGTTCGCGATCGATCGTTCGCATCGACGCGCGCATCCGTCGTCGAGAACGCGCGCAGCGCGCGTTCGGTCGACGCGAGCGCGCGCGTCGTCGCTTGTCGCGTCAGCGCCAATCGCGCGGAAGTCTCGCCCAACTGCTCGAGCGCAACGTTCGGGGATTCGCGCGCGCGCGACATCGCGAAACGCGAGTGGCGACGACGACGTGTGACGAGACGACGATCGCCGATCGGTGTTCAGAAGGACGTGAAGAGCGAATTGGAATTCATGGCTCGGCGTTGAATTCATTGAATTCATTCCATTCGATCGATTCACGTCGTCATAAAAAAAACACGCTAGAGCGAGAGTAAAACAAAAAGGGGGCGTCGAGCGTGCGCGCTCGACGCCATCGATCGTTCGACGACGAATTCCACGAATTCCACGAATTCGATTCTATACGACGTCACGCGTTCCTCCATCGACGACGTGTTGCTCGATCGATATCCGAGCGACGTCGAGGACGCGGATGAACGACGACGACATTACGACGCACGCGCTCTTCGCGAGACGTCAGTCACGGACGTCGTCGGT
>Ga0222712_10001942_pt1 | contig 24594 bp, 23 predicted proteins | sample C33_657DmetaG_FD_165043 | JGI IMG/M metagenome (GOLD analysis project Ga0222712, IMG submission 165043) | Estuarine water microbial communities from San Francisco Bay, California, United States - C33_657D | ecosystem: Environmental > Aquatic > Marine > Unclassified | place: USA: California... | reverse complement strand
GCCTGCCTCACACTCGCGTATCACACCGACAAAATTACGCTGGCCTTCCAGCGCCACGCGCAACTTAAGCTTCGCCTTCTGACCGGAGAAGCGCACAAAATCCTCCGCCTTGCGCAGCGGCCGGTCCAGACCTGGAGATGACACTTCCAGGCGGTCGTAGGCCACGTTTTCCACCGTAAACACGCGGCTCAGGTGATTGCTGACCAAAGCACAGTCTTCAACCGTGATGCCATCGGGTTTGTCGATAAAAATACGCAAAAGGGCACCCTTGGGGGATCGTTCCATATCCACCAGTTCGTAGCCCAGTCCTGCCAGCGTGTTCTCGAGTAAACCTTGCAAATCCATGCCAAAACGGCGCCACAAACAAAAAATGGGCGATCCGCCCATACCTGTGTGACACCCAACTGTTTTACAGAACTTTGAACTATAACAAAATTTTGCCTTTCAATCAATGTAGTTAGGTGATGACCACTTGCCTTGGCACTACAGAAATAACATTAAAAATCAATAATTTAATAAAACAACCAGCATCCGGTCTGCTTCGCCACCGCAATACCGGCTTGCAGCGCCCCAAAGACTGTATATAATTACAGTCATGAGCGATGACAACCACAAGCCGTTGACTGCCCGCCAGATTGAAATCCTGCGGATGATCGAAACCCATGTCGAAGAATCCGGGTTTCCGCCGACACGCGCCGAGATATGCACCGCCATGGGCTTCAGTTCTCCAAATGCTGCAGAAACGCATTTGCGCGCGCTGGAACGTAAAGGCGCTATCGAAATGACCTCGGGTGCCTCACGCGGCATCCGGCTGACCCAGCAGGAAGCACCGTCCACCCTGCCCGTCATCGGACGTGTTGCCGCCGGCAGTCCGATGCTGGCCGAGGAAAATGTTGAACAACAATGCCGCGTGGATCCCGCGCTGTTTGATCCGCCCGCAGATTATCTGTTGCGTGTTCGCGGCATGAGCATGCGCGATGCTGGCATCCTCGAAGGCGATCTGCTGGCCGTGCATCGCACAACACAGTTCCGTTCAGGCCAGATCGTGGTTGCGCGTCTACATGATGAGGTAACCGTCAAACGCATCCAGCGCAACCGCAATGTGGTGGAACTCCTCCCGGAGAATCCCGATTTCGAACCGATCGTCGTCGATCTCAAACGCGATCCACTGGAAATCGAAGGTATCGCCGTCGGCGTCATCCGCAACGGCAAGTGGTCCTGATCGGCGCCCGCTGAGCCTGCGCACCCCGTTTACAGCGAGTAATCCAGACCCATGACCTCGCGCACATCGCGCAGGGTTTCCTGCGCCAGCTTGCGCGCTTTTTCGCAACCATCGGCAATGATGTTGCGGACCAGTGTCGGATCATCCAGATAACGCTCTGCGCGCTCGCGCATCGGTTTCTGTTCGGCGACGATAGCATCGATGACGGGTTGCTTGCACTCGATACAACCGATACCGGCACTGCGACAACCCTCCTGCACCCATTTTTTGGTGTCGTCACCGGAGTAGATCTGGTGCAACTGCCAGACCGGACATTTAGCAGGGTCACCCGGATCGGTGCGTTTGATGCGCGCCGGATCGGTCGGCATGGTTTTGACTTTTTTGGCGACGTTCTCGGGCGTTTCACGAAGTCCGATAGTGTTGTTGTAGGACTTGGACATCTTCTGCCCGTCGAGGCCCGGCATCTTTGAGGCTTCGGTGAGCAGCGCCTTGGGCTCGGTCAGAATGACTTTGCCGCCCCCTTCGATATATCCGAACAGGCGTTCGCGGTCGCCCAACGGCAGGTTCTGCGTTTCTTCCAGCAGTGCCCGGGCTGAAGCCAGGGCTTCGCCATCACCCTTTTCCAGGTAGTCGGTGCGCAGTTTGCGGTACAGCTTGCCGCGCTTGACCCCCAGCTTCTTGATCGCCACTTCGGCTTTTTCCTCAAAACCCTGCTCACGACCGAAGACATGGTTGAAGCGCCGCGCGATTTCGCGGGTGATTTCGACATGCGGAACCTGATCCTCGCCGACCGGGACCAGGTTGGCGCGGTAAATCAGGATGTCGGCGCTCTGCAGCAGCGGATAACCGAGAAATCCGTAGGTCGCGAGATCCTTTTCCAAGAGTTTTTCCTGCTGATCCTTGTAGGTCGGCACGCGCTCCAGCCAGGACAGCGGCGTGATCATCGACAGCAGCAGATGCAGTTCAGCGTGCTCCGGAACCTTGGACTGGATGAACAGTGTGGCCTGAGCCGGATCAACGCCGGCCGCCAGCCAGTCCACCACCATGTCCCATGCATGATTCTCGATGCTCGCCGGATCATCGTAATGCGTGGTCAGCGCATGCCAGTCAGCGACGAAAAACAGGCACTGATGTTCGTGCTGCAGCTTGACCCAGTTTTTCAGCACGCCGTGGTAATGGCCAAAATGCAATGCGCCAGTCGGGCGCATGCCGGAGAGAACACGGTTTTCAAACATTGAGGAAGGATTCCGGGGTGAGAGTCGAATCACGCACTAGGCGGTGATTCATAAAATTCAATAAAAACAATTAGATATGGTTATTTTTTGCACTCAAGTCGAATGCGCATGAATATTGATTTTAACGCAGCCCGCCTGCAAGCTGCAGCTGAACGCGATCAGAGACCAAACGGCGTCAGGGTGCCCTTGCCTTCCCGGGTCACCACCGGCATTGGCCCGGTCAGATCAACCACTGTGCTGGGCTCGATCCCGCAGGAGCCGCCGTCCAGCACCAGATCCACCAGATGCTCCAGCCGTTCGCGAATTTCATGGGCGTCGGTCATAGGCAGTTCATCGTCGGGCAGCAGCAATGTTGACGACAAAATCGGTTCGCCCAGCTCCGCCAGCATTGCATTCACAACGGGGTGATCGGGAATACGCAGTCCGATGGTTCGCCGCTTGGGGTGCTGCAACCGCTTCGGCAACTCCCTTGTGGCCTCGAGAATGAATACATAGCTGCCCGGTGTCGCCGCCTTCAGCAGGCGAAACTGCTGGTTGTCAACGCGCGCGTAAGTGGCCAGTTCCGACAGATCGCGGCAAACCAGCGTCAGATGATGGCGGTCATCGACGCCGCGGATCTGCCGGATGCGTTCCATCGCCGCCTTGTCCCCGATATGGCAACCGAGGGCATAACAGGAATCCGTCGGATACACGACGATGCCGCCGCCGCGAATGATCTCTGCTGCCTGCTTGATCAGCCGTAGCTGCGGATTGTCGGGGTGAATGGAAAAGAACTGGGACATGCGGAGGTGATGCGTTCAACGATGAGCTCAGAAACGTTCCCATACCGGATCGCAGCCGGATGGCAGCGCCGGCACATTGCCGATATCGCGGTAGCCCTCACCCGGTCCGTGAAAATCCGAACCCGCTGAAGCGAGAAGTTTGAAATTTTTCGCGTATCTTGCCCAAGTCACAAATTCGTAAGGCGCATGTGAACCGGTCACCACTTCAACCGCAGCGCCGCCCAGAGTAATGAATTCGCCGAGCAGACGTTCGCATTTGGCCTCACCCAGGTCATAACGTCCCGGATGCGCCAGCACGGCCGTTCCGCCACAACCGTTGATCCATTGCAGGGCATCGGCCAGCATGGCCCATTGGTGCGGCACATAACCTGGTTTGCCCGGCGTCAGGAAATGTCGGAACACCGCATTGGTATCCCTCGCATGGCCTGCCTCAACCAGGTACCGCGCAAAATGCGAACGGCTCACCAGTTCGGGATTTTTGGCGTAACGCCGTGCCCCTTCCAGCGAACCTTCAATGCCTGCAGCGGCGAGGCTTTCAGCCATGCGCCGGGCGCGCTGCTCCCGCCCGTTGCGGATGGATGCCAGACCTTCCACCAGCGGCGCGTAACCGGTATCGATATTCAATCCGACGATATGCAGGGTCACCTCTTCCCACAGCACCGAAATCTCCACGCCATCGATCAGGCGCAGGCCCCAGTGCTCAGCGGCTGCACGTGCATCGGCGAGACCTTTGATTTCATCATGGTCGGTCAGTGCGAGAACATCCACGCCACGCTGAACGGCGCGCTCCACCAGATCGGCGGGGCTCAATAATCCGTCGGAGCAGGTCGAATGACTGTGCAGATCAAAACGCATGAAAATTTAATAAAATCAAAGTATTAACTTAATCAAGCCAGGCATGATACCAAAATCAGCTGTCGCGGCCGGTATTCTTGCAGACTCAGGACCTACCGGCATTTATGGCGTCGCGAATCGCGATCTGGATACAAAGGGGCGAAGAAAGCATTCGGCTATACTTAACTTAAGCGTCAAACCTCAGGCGTCAAAAAAGAACAGGGATCGAGCGGATATGAACCGCACTCAAAGCATCGCGCTCGCCATTGCAGTCGCCAACCTGCTGCTGATCACCCTTTTTCCGCCGATCGATCAGTATTCGATAGCCTCATCCAGCATTCCCGTGTTCGCTGGGTTTTTCTTCATCCTCTCCAAGCCGCCGCTGAGTGAAATCAACGCCCCGCTTCTGGCCATCGAGATTATCGTGGTGCTGGCCAATCTGGCGATCGCCTGGCTGCTGCTGGCCGACAAGCAAGGCAACAGCAAAAGCAAGCTTGGCCTGCAGAATGCGTCGCTGCTGTTCACCGGCCTGAATCTGGTACTGATGCTGTTGTTTCCGCCGATGGAATCAGTGTTTGCGCTGACCAAGGCCACAATTCCCACATTCGAGGGTTTCTTTTTCATCTTTGCGCAAAAACCCGCGCATGTGATCGTCGAAACGCTGCTCTACCTGGAAATCTCCTTCATCCTGGTGAACGGCGCGTTTCTCTGGCTGATCTTCAGGGAGCGCAAGCCACCGACCGCGGAAGAGATCCGCGCCGCGATGCTGGAGATCAACCGGAAATAGCCGTTAAGTCCGGGGGAATTTAATTCACTTCGGCTGATGCAGCCGGCTTTGCGCCGGTACGTGCTGCGCCAGGAATTCCATCTGGTCGGCGAGGATACGCCGGTTGGTCAGTATCAGATACTCGGCGCGGTTCGGAACATAGGGCAAATACACCAGCTCCATGCCGGCGCCTTCCGGCGTGCGATCACTCTTGCGCTCATTGCAGGAACGGCAGGCTGTAACCACATTCATCCAGGTATCGCGGCCGCCCTTGGAAAACGGCACGATGTGATCGCGGGTCAGCTTCACGCCGGAGAAACTGGAGGCGCAGTAGGCGCAGATTTGGCGATCCCGATGAAACAGTTCGCGGTTGTTCAGCGGCGGCACCTGGTTGAATGACTTCATCGCCATCGCCTTGCCCTTGATAGCAATGATGCTGGAACCGCTGATCGTCGAACGTTCTCCGGTGATGCGGTTCAGGCCGCCATGAACGGTAAAAGCCCGTTCACCGAGGCTCCAGGCCACCTGATTCTTCGAATAGTAGTAGCAGGCATGCTGCCAGGTAATCCAGCGGTGCGGAATACCGTGGGTATCCAGCGTCAGGATCAGCGGAAACAGGTTGACTGTTTCCGGCTCACTCAGAATCGGAAGATCGCCATCCATTGCGGGCAGTTTTCATCCAAAAAACGAGATTAAAGGCGAGGATAAAGTTAAAGGCGAGGATAAAGTCGGTTGCTCAATAACCGTTTCAATTTACCAGATTTTTGAATATTTGGAACAATTTGCCCTTGCGACTGGCCGGGAGGTCGCTGTCAGGCTATACTCCTGAAGCGTGATTTACCCCCAAAGCCATTCATTGAATCCGGCGCCACTGCCGATCCCTTCCTTCTGCGCCGCGCCCCCGCGCCGCGCTACGCGAGCGTGACGTCCGCGTTGCCTCTGCGCCACTCCAGTTAGCCCCATGTCGTTTGCCGATCTGAACCTGATACCCGAGCTGCAACGTGCCGTCGCCGATGAAGGCTACAGCCAACCCACACCTATCCAGGCCAAAGCCATTCCTGCGGTATTGGAGCGCCGCGACATCATGGGTTGTGCCCAGACCGGCACCGGAAAGACGGCCGGATTTACGCTGCCGATGCTGCAGCTGCTCGCCCCTTACGCCAACAGCAGCCCGTCGCCGGCACGCCACCCGGTGCGCGCACTGGTACTGACCCCGACACGTGAACTCGCCGCCCAGGTCAGCGACAGCATCAAGGCCTATGGCAAATTCCTCAAGCTGCGCTCAACGGTGGTTTACGGCGGCGTCGATATGCCGCCACAGACCAAGATCCTGCGCGAAGGCGTTGATATCCTCGTCGCTACACCGGGCCGTCTGCTCGATCACGTACAGCAGAAAAGCGTATCGCTCAGCCAGGTTGAAATCGTAGTGATGGATGAAGCCGACCGCATGCTCGACATGGGATTCCTGCCCGACATCCGGCGCATTCTCGCCCTGCTGCCCACGCAACGCCAAAGTCTGCTGTTTTCGGCCACATTTTCCGAAGAGATCAAGAAACTCGCCAATCAGATGCTGCGCAGCCCAACGCTGATCGAGGTTGCTCGCCGCAACGCTCCGGCGGATCTGGTCAAGCATCAGGTTTTCGAAACCCCGGCATCGCGCAAACACGCTGTCCTGGCCAACCTGATCCGCAGCCGGGAAATGAAACAGGTGCTGGTGTTCCTGCGCATGAAGCGCGACTGCAACAAGCTGGCGCGTGATCTGGTGCGTGACGGCATCAATGCCACCGCCATCCACAGCGACCGCACCCAAGCCGAGCGCGAACAGGCGCTCAGCGATTTCAAGGAAGGCCGATCCACCGTGCTGGTGGCCACCGACATCGCTGCACGCGGCATTGATATTGAAGAACTGCCTTTCGTCATCAACTACGAGCTGCCCTATACACCTGAAGACTATGTCCATCGCATTGGCCGCACCGGTCGCGCTGGCATGCCGGGCGAAGCCATTTCGCTGGTCTGCCCCGATGAAATGCGCCTGCTCGCCGACATTGAAAAACTGCTGAAGCGCGCCATTCCGCGCCAGTCCGTTGAAGAAGGCGCTGCAGACCTCGCGGCCGAACGCGAATACGATCGCAGCCGCGAGCGCCGCCCGCGCCGCGAAGAACGCGAACAGGAACCCCGGCGCACGGCAGCACCGGCAGCCAAACCGCGTCCGCAGCTTGCCGCTGACGGATTTGATTTCAGCAAGCCTTACGTACCCGCATCGGGTCCTGCGACCGCAACGCCTGCATCGGCGCCGGTTCAGCGTCCACGGGGCAACCGTCCTCAGGCAGCTCTTCTCGGCGGCTTTGTTTCCAGAGACAAGAAGTAACTGAAGTAACTCCGGGAATTAATCCCGGCGTCTCCCCTGCGCCGGCCGCATCACCCCGCCTTGATCAGACCTTCTCCGGCAGCACCGGGAGCGCGGCTATAATCATCGCTCTTTATCGCCCATGGAGCCTGATATGGCTAACGCAAAAATGATCACTCCCGCAGCACTGCAGGCTGCGCTGCATGACGGCCGCGAAATCGCGCTGCTGGACGTGCGTGAAGACGGCGAATTCGGCGAAGATCATCTGCTGTTTGCAACCCCGCTACCTTACAGCCGGATGGAACTGGGTATCGTGACGTTGGTGCCGCGCAAGGACGTGCGCATCGTATTGTGTGATGACGGCGGTTCCGGCATCGCGCAGCGCGCGGCAGCCCGCCTCGCCGCTTTGGACTATATCGATATTGCCGTCCTTGAAGGCGGCATCGAGGGCTGGAAAGCCGCGGGTTATGTGTTGTTCAAAGGTGTCAACGTACCCAGCAAGCTGTTCGGCGAAATGGTCGAACATGCCTACAACACGCCGCGCATCAATGCACAGGATCTGGTGAAATTGCGTGAATCCGGTGAAGACTTCATGTTGTTCGACGGCCGTCCGGTGCACGAGCATCACAAGATGACGATTCCCGGCAGCACCTGCTGCCCCAACGCGGAATTGCCGTACCGCGTCGCCAGCATGGTCAAGAATCCGAAAACCAAAATCATCGTCAACTGTGCAGGCCGCACGCGCTCCATTCTCGGCGCACAGACGCTGATCAATTTCGGCGTGCCGAATCCGGTCTATGCGCTGGAGAACGGCACCCAAGGCTGGTATCTGTCCGATTTGCAGCTGGAATACGGCTCGGCGCGCCAGTATCCCGAAACCATCGATGCCGAGCAGCTGCCGGCGCAACAGGAAGCCGCGCGTGCACTGATGAAGCGATTTAACGTGCGTGTCGCCGGCGCAACGGAAGTCGCTGCATGGCTGAAGCAACCGGGACGCACGACCTACCTTTGCGACGTTCGCACGCCGGAGGAATTCGCCAAAGGCAGCATTACCGGCGCCCAGCATACCCCCGGCGGCCAACTGATCCAGGCCACGGATCAGTGGGTTGGCGTGCGCAATGCCCGCATCGTTCTGATTGACGGCGGAGAAATGGTACGTGCGCCGGTAGTAGCCAGCTGGCTGCTGCAGCTGGGTTGCGATGCCTGCGTGCTGGATGGCGGCATCCGCTCCGGCCTTGAAGGCGTCAAGTCTGCGGCCCCAGCGCTGCCGGCACTGGCGACGATCACTGCAAACGAATTAAAAGTATTGCTCGAGCACAAGGCCTGTAGCGTTTTTGATGTCGGCCCGAGCATGGCTTATCGCAAGGCGCATGTGCCTGGCAGCCGCTGGACGATCCGTTCACGTATATTGAAAGATGCCAAAGAGGCAAAACAACCGGTCGTTCTCGTCGCCGCAGAATCCGATGTCGCGCGACTGGCAGCCGGGGAACTGATCGAAGCCGGCATCAAGGACATCCGCCTGCTGGAAGACGGCGTTGCAGTCTGGACCAAGGCCGGGCACTCCACCGCGTCTTCAACCGATATACCGGCCGACAGCGAATGCATCGATTACCTGTTCTTTGTGCATGACCGTCATGCCGGTAATCGCGAAGCGATGACGCAGTATCTTGCCTGGGAAACCGGGCTGATGGCCCAGCTTGGAGAGCAGGACAAATCGGTATTCCGCTTTCCGGCACATTGACCTTGACGCTTGCCTGATGACGATCTGGGTGGATGCCGACGCCTGTCCTGGCGCCATCAAGGACATTCTCTATCGGGCCGCGCAACGCGCGTCAATTCAGCTGAAGCTGGTAGCGAATCGTGCCCTGCAGGTGCCGCGTTCACCCTGGATAAACATGATTCAGGTGCCGCGCGGTTTTGATGTGGCCGACAACCATATCGTTGAAATGGCCAGGGCCGGTGATCTGGTCATCACTGCAGATATCCCGCTGGCTGCAGCCGTCGTTGGCAAAGGCGCCTGTGCGCTGAATCCCCGCGGCGAGCTGTACACCAAAGACAATGTGCAGGGCCTTCTCGATATGCGCAACTTCATGGATACGCTGCGCAGCAGCGGTGTCGAGACAGGTGGTCCGCCGGCCCTGAGCAACAGCGATAGCCGGAACTTTGCTGCCCAACTCGATCGCTGGATGCAACGCCAGTCTAAAGCCTTTAAATAAAGTTAATAAAATCAGATATTTATAATATTTCCGGTAAGCTGATTACTGATTTTTGCGCAAACCCAGATTTGCAATCAGACCTTCGACATCAGCCGCATATTCAGTCACAGCAGCCACTGTCTTCGCCGCATCAAGATAATTCCAGGCCCACAGGTTTTCCTCGAGATCTTTTTTCCATTCATCCTGCGCCGCCAGTTGCGCGTAGCGGCTTTCCCAGAATCTGACAGCGGCAGCATCGGTTCCTTTCGGCGCCATCACAGCACGGAAATTGGTCATCGTGCCGCGTATGCCCTGTTCGTTCCAGGTCGGCACAGCGGCCAATGCGCCGCCGAGTCGCTTGGGAGAAGACACGGCAATGGTGCGCAGTTGACCATTGCGGATATATGGCACGGTGGTCGATACTGCCGTTGAAATGGCTTCAACGTGACCACCAAGCAGCGCAGTTACAGATTCACCGCTGCCCTTGAAAGCCACAAAACGCACGCGACGCGGATCAATACCTGCCCGCTGCAGCATCAGCGCCGCAGAAAGATGATTGGCGCCGCCGATGGATGTGGAAACGCCGATGACTGCCGAGGTCGGATCTTTCTGCAGACGGGCGATCAGATCCCGTCCCGTTGTTAAAGTCGAGTCTGCACGCACCGATAATGCAAAATATTCATCAAACAGCGTCGCGATCCAGGTGTAGTCACCATGCGCGTACGGGCTCAGCCCCAGAGAGCGGCTGATCAGGACATTGAGGTTGCCGATCATCTGGTAATGACCGTTACCAGCCTGCTGGTTCAGATAGGTCCAGGCAATGACATTGCCGCCGCCGGGTTTATTCATGATGGTCACCGGACCTTCATAGATGCGCTGGGACTGCCACAAGCGCTGAATCAGCCTTGCGGTTTTGTCCGGCGCCGCACCGGGCGCGGTGCCCACGATGATTTCAACATTGCGCTCCGGCTTCCAGGCCCCCTGCTGACCCACCGCGAGCAAAGGACAAAACAAGGCCAGCAGCAAGCTCCCCCGTTGCAACAATTTTGATTGGTACATCCTGCTTCCTCCAGCATTGTTGATCTGTAATGGGCTTTTGCGCAGTCTACCGCAAGATCCGGACATCGCACCTTGCAGATACCGGTGTTAGGATTGCGCCTTTTGCAGACGGCCATGACCCGAAAAACACATATCGACGAAAACGCCGCCCGAGCCGCCTTTGAAAATGCAATCGACACTTACGAGCAGGATTTCGGCAAATTTTTCCTGGCTCGGCTGTTTGGACTCGAACTGGCCTACACTGCAGATGAATGCGTGATCACCTTCGACCTGAAGGACTTCATGTTCAATCCGCAAGGCGGTCTGCACGGCGGAATATCAGCCTTTGTGCTCGACATTTCCATGGGACACCTGCTGCGCCAGACCAGCGGTCCCGGCGCCACTATTGAAATGAAAGTGCAGTATCTGAAAGCCGCACGCTCCGGACGGCTGACCTGCACAGCGCGTTTCATCCGTCATGGCGGCAGCATTTCCTTCCTGCGCTCCGAACTCGTCGACGAACACGGCGAAATGATTGCCTACGCCACGTCGACCTGGAAATCGCTGAAGCAGCACCCTCACTCTGCGGCAAAGCCCACCTGATCCCATGCCGCTGCGGCTGGTGCTGGATACCAACGTCTGGCTCGACTGGCTGGTGTTCAGTGATACCGGGCTGGAGCCGGTGCAATCGCTGGTGAATGACGGCAAAGCCGAAATCATCATCGATACGGACTGCGATGCCGAACTGGTTCGCGTGCTGGATTACCCGCTGCAGAAATGGACGCTGGACGCTGATGCGCAGGCCGCCTGTATCCGGCGCTTTCGCAGTATCGCCCGACTGGCTTCTGCTGCACCCGTACCCGGGCTTCCACAATGCCGCGATCCCGATGACCAGAAATTCCTGATTCTCGCGGCAGGCGCAGACGCCCATTACCTGCTCACCAAGGATCATGCGCTGCTCAAACTCGCCAAGGCGCGTTACCGACTGCCGTTCCATATCGTGACTCCGGAAGGTTTCCGCGCTTTGCGAAGCGTAGAATTCAAAACATGAGACGCAGCCAGCGTCAGTGGAGGAGCAGATAATGGACGTGATACCTCTGGGACCGGGATTCGCTGCGGAGATTCGCGGCGCCGGCATGGCTGAGGTTGCCGCCGATGACGCCGCATATGCCGCTGTGCGTGCGGCCTTCGAAGAACACTCCGTGCTGGTGTTCCGCAACCAGCCGATTACTGATGAGCTGCAGGTCGCCTTCTCGCGTCGCTTCGGTCCGCTGGAAACCGCCAAGGCAGCCTCACGCGGCGAAGGCACGCCGTTCAGCGTTCTGACCAATATTGAGCCCGACGGTACGCTGGTACCGCCGGACCACAAGGAAGCGCTGCGCGCCCGCGCCAATCAGCTTTGGCATACCGATAGCTGTTTCAAGATACCGCCTGCGCTAGCCTCCGTGCTTTCGGCACGTGTGGTTGCCGCCACCGGTGGTGAAACCGAGTTCGTATCCATGCGGCAGGCCTGGAACAGCCTTGATGACAGCCTGCGAGCCAGACTCGACAACGCCTTCGCCTGGCATGACTACGCCCATTCTCGCGGCAAAATCGCATCACACCTCGCATCCGAACGCGAACGCTCGACGATGCCACCGGTGTCATGGCGCCTGCGCTGGCGTAACCCGGTCAACGGTCGCGACGCACTCTATATTGCCTCGCATACCTGCGGCATCGAAGGCATGGCGGCAGACGATGCGCTGAAACTGATTGATGAACTGGCGGCCCAGGCCACGCGGCCTGAACGCATTTTCCAGCACCGCTGGCGGGCCGGCGACGTGGTGATGTGGGACAACCGCGCCACAATGCACCGCGGCCGTCCGTGGCCGGATGACCAGCCGCGCAACATGATGCGCACAACAATTTCGGCAACCGATGCCGACGGCCTTGCTGCAATGTGGCCGCAGCGCACTGCAGCCTGAACGGATTGCCTCATGAAAGACGCCGCCCACGGGCGGTGTTTTTCATTTGCGTTAAAACGAAATCAGTTGATCTCGGCGCCGCTGGCCTTCACAACCTTGGCCCACTTGTCGGATTCAATCTTGAGAAAGTCGAAGAATTTCTCCGGCGTATCCTGCCATGCCGGTTCCTGACCTACTGCCTGAAGGCTCTTGTTCATTTCCGGCGTTTTCAACACCTTGAGCAGCTCGCCGTGCAACTTCATCTGGATTTCGCGCGGCAATCCCTTGGGACCGGACACGCCGAACCAGGCCACCATTTCATAACCTTTGACGCCTGCTTCGGCGATGGTCGGCACCTCCGGCAGCTCAGGCGAACGTTTGCTGCCGGTGACACCGAGCGGCCGCAGCTTGCCGGTCTTGATATGCGGCAGCATGCCCGCAATGCCGGGGAATGCCAGTTGCACCTGGCCGCCCAGCAGATCGGCCGTCACCGGGCCGCTGCCGCGGTAGGGAATGTGCGTGATTTTGATGCCGGCCATATTGGCAAACAGTGCGCCGGTCAGATGCTGAGTGCTGCCGTTACCCGAGGACGCGTAGTCGATCTGGCCGGGCCTGGCTTTGGCCAGCGCGATCAGTTCTTTCACCGATTTTGCCGGCAGCGACGGGTGTACCACCATCACATTGGGCGCACTGGTGATTTGTGTAACCGGAGTGAAATCATTCAGCGAGTCATAAGCGAGTTTCTTGTGCAATGCGGCACTGACAAAGTGCGTATTGCTGATCATGAAAATCGTGTAGCCGTCGGGCGCCGCTTTGGCAGCAGCATCAGCACCAATGGTCGATCCGGCACCCGGGCGGTTATCCACCAGCACCTGCTGTTTGATCGCTTCACTGAGCTTCTGGGTCACGATGCGGCCCGGTACGTCGGCAGCGCCGCCGGCTGAGAACGGAATGATCATGCGTATCGGCTTCGACGGGAATGTCTGAGCAGACAGAGGCAACGAAAGTGTCGCCACCAAAAACACAACGGCTGTCCTCGATATATTATAAGTTATTGATTTCATTATTTTATCCTTTAATGCGAATGTGTTTCAAAATCGCCGGCAATCATACCACCGCCTGCTGAGAGTCCTTACTAGGCGGTTTGGTTTCAAAACTTTTTGCCATCATGTCAATGACAGACTGCCAGCGCCGGACCCGGATCATTGGGGCATGGTGCCTCATAATGCCGATGCCATGCTAAGTCTGTCACATCTTCATAAAAGCTATCCGGGTCCCGCGCCACGCACAATTTTGCATGATATCAACCTGGAACTCGTCCCTGGCGATTACATCGCTATCGTCGGCGATTCCGGCTGCGGAAAATCCACCCTGTTGAACCTTATCGCCGGACTGGATCTGCCTGACAGCGGAAGCGTAAAACTATATAGCCGCGACATTACAGGGCTTGATGACAACACCCGCACCCGCATGCGTCGCCGTGACATCGGTTTTGTCTTTCAGGCCTTCCTGCTGCTGCCCTATCTGACGGTTCTCGACAACGCGGCACTGACCCTGAAACTCAACGGCGTCACCCACCGCGAGGCGCAGCGCAAAGCCTATGCAGAACTGGCGGCCGTGGGCCTCAGCGAAACCATCCACCGCTTTCCCGGCACCCTGTCCGGCGGTGAATCCCAGCGGGTTGCCGTGGCCCGGGCCCTTGCTCACGAACCCAAGCTGGTGCTGGCAGACGAGCCCACCGGCAATCTCGATGCAGACAGCGCCGAAGTTGTTCTGCAACTGCTACGTGATCGCGTCAAGGCACAACGCAGCATCGGCATTCTCGTCACCCACTCCAGTGCCGCGGCAGCAACTGCCGACCGCATTTACCGGCTGCACCACGGCACATTGCAGCCGGCATGAACGCTGCCATCTGGCATGCCCTTGTCAGCGGTCCCCTGCGCGCTGCGCCGGGACGTTCAATGCTGGCCGTCGTCGCCATCGCCATCGGCGTGGCGCTCGGGCTTGCCGTCCACCTGATCAATGCCAGTGCCGCCGGCGAGTTCGGACGCGCCGCACGACAGCTGGCCGGCGAAGCCGATCTTGTTGTGCAGGGGGGGCGCACGGGCTTTGACGAACAGCTCTATCCGGTGGTCGCAACAATGCCAGGAGTGGCCGCAGCAAGTCCTGTTCTTGAGCTGGAGGCCACGCTCCATGGTCGCCGCGATACGCTGAAAATCATCGGCTTCGATGCCCTTAGGGCCTTAGCGCTGCAACCGCAACTGGCCGGTGCGGGGAATGGCGCGCGTAACGCGCTTTTTGATGCTGACGCCATCCGCCTCTCCGCGAGTGCCGCACGTGAAATGGACATCGTTGTCGGTGGGAAGGTGAACTTCAAAGTCGGCATGCAGTCCCTAACATTGCATGTCGTCGAAATCCTTCCCGATACCAGTTACCGTCAACGCCTCGGACTGATGGACATTGCCGCGATGCAATGGCGATTTGACCGTACCGGTTTCATCAACCGCATCGACCTCCGCCTCGCCACCGGCGTGGATGCAGAGACTTTCCGCAGACAGCTCCAGACACAATTGCCCCCAGGTGTTCATGCTGTCACGCCGCAGACCGACAGCGAGCGCGGTCTGGCAGTCACCCGCGCCTACCGACTCAACCTCGACATGCTGGCGCTAATCGCCCTGTTCACCGGCACTTTCATGGTGTTTTCTTCGCAGGTGCTGGTGCTGCTGCGCCGGCGCACACAGATTGCATTGCTGCGCACCCTCGGCGTCACGCGCAGCGCTGTACTGGGCTGGCTGATGGCAGAAGGTGCGCTGCTCGGATTGATCGGCGGACTGATCGGACTCGGCGGCGGTTATGTGCTGGCTGTACAGGCCATGGCCTTTGCCGGCACCGATCTGGGTGCCGATTATTTCCGCAATCTCAATGCCGAGCTGATTGTCGAACCGCTGACCCTGCTCGCTTTTCTAGGACTGGGCATGGCTTCCGCCATCATCGGCGCTGCGGTTCCTGCCTGGGATGCGGCGCGACGCCAGCCTGCAGACGAACTGCATGCCCGCGATGATGATGACACGCTGCATCGTCCGCTGTGGATTGCGGCCGGTCTGACAGCCATGCTGACCGGCGCACTCCTGGCCCTGCTCCCGCCGCTTGGCGGCCTGCCACTGGCCGGTTATGGCGCGATTGCGCTGCTGCTGATAGGTGCAGTACTGCTGATGCCGGCACTGACCGGCATTCTGCTGTCACCGGCTTCACTGCCTTCTTTCCCCGCGCTGGGGCTGGGTCTGGCGCAGTTGAAAGCCACGCCGCGCCATGTCGCCATCAGCGTCGCGGCAATTCTGGTCAGCTTCAGCCTCGTCGTCGCAATGCTGATCATGGTGCTGTCTTTCCGTCAGTCGCTCGACAGCTGGCTGGACCAGGTGCTGCCGGCTGATCTGTATTTGCGGGCCGCAGCCTCAGGAGAAACCGCATTGCTTTCACCGGCCGAACAACAGCGCATCGCAGGCACAGCGGGGGTGGCATCGGTTGCATTCACACGGTTTCAGAGTCTGCTGATCCATGCCGATCAGCCGCCGCTGACGCTGATCGCCCGTGACCTGCCGTCAGAAGGCGTATCCCGCTCACTGCCGCTGGTCAGCCCGCCGGTCACGGTGCCGCCCGGCGCACCACCGGCGCTGTGGATCAGTGAAATCGCCGCTGCTGTTTTCGACTGGAAAACCGGACAAACCGTGACCCTGCCCGTAAGCGGAACTGCACGCACCTTCACGGTTGCCGGTATCTGGCGTGATTATTCACGGCAGAACGGCGCGGCTATCATCAGTCGCGATCTTTACCGGGCATGGACCACGGATGCGTCAGCCAACGATGCCGCCATCCGGCTGATACACGACACTTCAGCGGCAACTGCCGAGCAGGCGTTGCGCGCTGCCCTGCCCGCCACTGCCGCCATTGAAATCGTCAGTGCCGGCACCATCCGCAAAATTTCCATGGGCATTTTCGACCGTACTTTCGCCATCACCTGGGCCCTGGAGCTGGCAGCGCTGATCGTCGGTCTGTTCGGCGTCAGCGTGGCCTTCAGCATACAAGCGCTGGCCCGCCGGCGGGAGTTCGGCGTATTGCGTCATCTCGGCATGACGCGCAACCAGATTTCTGCGATGCTGGCCGGTGAAGGTGCGCTGACTGCTGGCGTGGGTGCACTGAGCGGGCTTGCGGTCGGCACGGTCATCGGCATCGTACTGATCCATGTCATCAACCGCCAGTCCTTTCACTGGAGCATGGAACTGCATATGCCCTGGCTGCAGTTACTGGTGCTGTTCATCATTACCGCGGCCTGCGCATCAGTCACTGCAGTGCTCAGCGCGCGCAGTGTGATGCGCTCCGATACGGTCGCCGCCGTGGGCGAGGACTGGTGATGCACCGCCTCTCAAGACGCCGTCTACTGCTGGCGGTCATGGCCGGTTGTTGCGGAGCCGGCAATCTTTCTGCAACGGCAGCCACGCAAAACCGGGGTGCCAGAGCCGACCCCAAACGTGTGCTGCAGTTTCCGCGGGATCATGGCAGTCATCCCGGATTCCGTATCGAGTGGTGGTACATCACTGGCTGGCTGCAGGCACAGGCCGCTCGCGAACTTGGCTTCCAGATCACGTTTTTCCGTGCCCGGCCACAGTTGTTGCCCGGCAATCCCAGTGCGTTTAATCCAGAACAGATCATCATTGCCCACGCCGCTGTCGCCGATCCGGCGCAGGGCAAGCTGACCCACAGCCAGAAAGCGGTGCGCGCCGTTTTCGGGTTGGCCGGTGCGGCCGAAAATGATACCAAGATATGGCTCGACGACTGGCAACTGTCACGGCACGGCAGCGCTTATGAATCGCGCATCGAAGCTCAGGAACTGACGCTCAATCTCAGGATGAGCGCAACAAAACCCTTGCTGCTGCAAGGCGCTAATGGTTACAGCCGCAAAGGTCCGGGTGCTGATGCAGCCAGCCATTACTACAGCGTACCGCACCTGCAGGTCAGCGGCGAACTCCGCACAAGCGGTGCATCACGCACTGTCAGCGGCAATGCCTGGCTGGATCATGAATGGTCGTCAGCCTATCTGCCCGAAACCGCCGCAGGCTGGGACTGGATCGGCATCAATCTGGATGATGGCGGCGCGCTGATGGCATTTCAAATGCGCCAGGGCAATACGCAGCAGCCGCTATGGGCGGCAGCCAAATTACGCGAGGCCTCCGGCAAAAACCGCGTTTATGCCGCCGACGCGATACTTTTCACTGCACTGCGCCTGTGGCAGTCACCGCGCACCGGGACGAGATACCCCGTCTCCTTCCGCGTCACCATCGGCCCTCTGGAAATCGAACTGGAACCGCTGATGGATGACCAGGAGAACGACACACGACAGACGACCGGCGCTGTTTACTGGGAAGGTGCCGTGCGTGCCTTCAGCAAAGGAAAACGTATCGGTAGCGGCTATCTGGAACTGACCGGATACGACCGCCCACTTAAACTTTGATCAGACTGGCAATTCGTAGCGGACTTCGCAGAACAATTCCGGGCAGGCATCGGCGTTGGCTGGCTCATATTGAACGCACCCCCCCCTGTTACGGGAAAGTTCACGGCTGATGGTGGATGGGTGGCGATTGATCAATTCGGCGATCTCGTTCTGTTTGTGGCCTGTTTCGCTGAGAATGTAAATTTGGTATCGTTCGTTCCGGGTCAGATGGGTGTAGTTCATTGGCAACTTCGACTTGGAGGTTGATGGGGCAAAATGCTCACGCATTCTGACCCACCCACCCATTAATCAAAATTGCACTTCAAACTTGAATCCGCCTAACTTTATAAGGGAACGCAAAATGAAGAAGATTTTATTGATAAGTATTTTATTAACACTGTTGCCCTCTATCTCAGGCTGTATGACAGCGACTTATGGAAAAAACTTTGAACAAGCTCAATCTCAAGATCAATATACATTGACAATTTACACCAACGCTTTTGCCTCCCAAAAAGAAGCCACTGAACGAGTCAATGAAGAAAGCAAAAGATTTATGACTGAAAAAGGCTATAAATCCTACAATATCGTCTCTACTAAGTCTGAGAGCTTTCCAGTATCCAAAGTAACTTTTATTGTTCAATTTACTAGGTAGGCATCTCATTTTCTTCATACCCGCCCTCGCATCCAAGTATTTTTAAATCAAAGGGGGGCTTTCCCACTAGAGACTATTATGGGAGTGTTTGAACAACGCTGGTTTGCGGTCCAGCAGCAGGACAGGAAAACCGGCTAATGGGGAGGCTTATGAAGTATGAGAAACAGGAGCAACCTCACAGTGCGCGGAAGGTTTCCCTCCAACAACCTTGCTTCCTCGTGAGAATGTTGCACATCCCATAGATGACGTAGGACCGAAATGACGTATTCATCACCGACTTTCGTCTGTTCTTCGCAGATACCGTTAACTGCAATCTGTACCGTCAGATCATGGCTGAGGGGTTGCTAATGCAATGAAAAGCCCCGCCGAAGCGGGGCTTGGGTGCGACCGGTTACCCGGCGCGGCGCCGCCAGAGCGGCGTCCTTGGGTGAATGGCATCACACCATTCAGGAGCTGCGCCAGTTGCAGTTTGCACCTGCAACCCGACAGGCGATATCCGGACGATCGCCCGGACTCTCGCACGCTGGAGAATCGGTACCGGCACTCCAGTGCTGCGCAGCCCTGAAGACATTTTTACGCCCGACTCCACGGCTTGGCAAATATTATTTTGCCAAGCCGTGGCATGCTTTATGCCGTCGGCCAAAAACAAGCGGTTAACGCAAAGTGTTGCGAAACTGCTCAAGCGGCCACAGCTGCAGCCTGCAACTTTTCGAAGGTCATCACACCTTTTTTGGCATCAACGCGGATGACATCCTTCGGACCAAAGCGCCCTTCCAGAATCTGCTTCGCCAGCGGATTTTCCAGTTGTGACTGGATCGCCCGTTTCAGTGGCCGTGCACCATAGATCGGATCGAAACCGGCTGCGGCGATTTCACCCAGCGCCGCATCACTAACTTCCAGCTTTATTTCCATCTGAGCCAGACGTTTTTCCAGATAGGCCAACTGGATGCGTGCAATCGACTTGATGTTTTTCTCGTCAAGTGCATGGAACACCACAATCTCATCAATACGGTTGATGAATTCCGGACGGAACTGCGTCTTCACCTCTCCCAGCACTGCCAGCTTGATGACCTGATAGTCATCCCCTTGCATTGCCTGAATCATCTGGGAGCCGAGGTTGGACGTCATTACAATCACGGTGTTCTTGAAATCCACGGTGCGACCCTGTCCGTCAGTCATGCGACCGTCGTCGAGCACCTGCAGCAGTACATTGAATACATCCGGATGCGCCTTCTCGACCTCATCAAGCAGAATCACAGAGTACGGCTTGCGACGCACGGCCTCCGTCAGATAACCGCCCTCTTCGTAGCCAACGTAGCCGGGCGGCGCGCCGATCAGGCGTGCGACCGAGTGTTTTTCCATGAATTCCGACATGTCGATGCGGATCAGGTGATCCTCGGAATCGAACATGAACTCGGCCAAGGCCTTGCACAGCTCCGTCTTGCCGACACCCGTCGGCCCGAGGAACAGGAAAGAGCCGTAAGGCCGCTTCGGGTCGCCCAGACCTGCTCGTGAACGGCGGATCGCATCGGATACCAGGCGCACGGCTTCGTTCTGGCCAACTACGCGCCCATGCAGGCGCTCTTCCATTTTCAGTAGCTTTTCGCGTTCGCCCTGCATCATTTTTGAAACCGGGATGCCTGTCGCCCGCGATACAACTTCGGCAATCTCTTCGGTGCCGACATGAGTGCGCAGCAGACGGTGTTTGGCCGGGGCTGCAGTACCGGCGGTTTCCGCCTGTTTCAACTGGGCTTCTAGCTGCGGCAGCTTGCCGTATTGCAGTTCGGCGACTTTGTCGAGCTTGCCGGCGCGTTGCAATTTGACGATCTCGACGCGGATGCGGTCGATTTCTTCCTTGATATGCGCACTGCCCTGCACCTGCGCCTTCTCAGCCTTCCAGATTTCTTCAAGGTCGGCATATTCACGCGACAGCGATTTGATTTCGTCTTCCAGCAGCGCCAGACGCTTCTTGGAAGCTTCGTCCTTTTCCTTCTTGATCGCTTCACGCTCGATCTTAAGTTGGATCAGACGACGGTCGAGTTTGTCCATCGATTCCGGTTTGGAGTCGATTTCCATCTTGATGCGAGAAGCCGCTTCGTCGATCAGGTCGATCGCCTTGTCCGGCAGGAAACGATCGGTGATGTAGCGGTGCGACAGTTCTGCAGCTGCCACAATCGCCGGATCGGTGATCTCCACGCCGTGATGCAATTCGTATTTTTCCTGGAGTCCGCGCAGAATGGCGATCGTCGACTCCACTGACGGCTCGTCGACAAGCACCTTCTGGAAACGGCGCTCCAGCGCGGCATCCTTTTCGATGTATTTGCGGTATTCGTCCAGCGTCGTCGCGCCGACGCAGTGCAATTCTCCACGCGCCAGAGCCGGCTTCAGCATATTGCCGGCATCCATTGCTCCTTCGGCTTTGCCCGCACCGACCATGGTGTGCAACTCGTCGATGAAGACGATAGTCTGGCCGGCATCCTGGGAGATTTCCTTGAGCACTGATTTCAGGCGCTCTTCAAACTCACCCCGGTATTTGGCACCGGCGAGCAGTGCCGCCATGTCCAGAGACAGCACCCGCTTGTTCTTCAGCGTCTCCGGCACTTCGCCGTTGATGATGCGCTGGGCGAGGCCTTCGACAATGGCGGTCTTGCCGACGCCGGGTTCGCCGATCAGCACCGGGTTGTTCTTGGTACGGCGCTGCAGGATCTGGATCACGCGGCGGATTTCATCATCGCGGCCAATCACCGGATCGAGCTTGCCCGAGCGCGCTCGCTCGGTCAGATCCATGGTGTATTTTTTGAGCGCTTCTCGGCTGCCCTCGGTTTCTGCGCTACCGACCGACTCACCGCCGCGCAGGCCTTCAACCGCTTTTTCAATATGTACACGGTCACCACCGAACTGTTTCAGCAGACGCCCGGTCTCACCCTTGTCCTGGGTCAGCGCCAGCAGGAACAGTTCCGAGGCGACATACTGGTCGCCACGCTTCTGCGCTTCCTTATCGGTCAGATTGAGCAGATTGCCCAGATCGCGCGAGATCGTCACTTCGCCGCCGGTGCCCTCGACCTTGGGAAGACGTTCCAGTGAGCTCTTCAGTGCGCCACGAAGCCCGACAACATTGACGCCAGCACGCTGCAGTAGCGACGCTGTGCCGCCATCGTCCTGATTGATCAGCGCCAGCAACAGGTGCTGGGGTTCAATATAGGCATGGTCGCCCCCAACCGCCGCGCTTTGTGCGTCAGCGAAGGCCTGCTGGAACTTGGTGGTGAATTTGTCGAAGCGCATGACAGCCCCGTGCTAAAAGTTGCGATACACATGAGATGGGGCATCCATAGGCGGATTTCAATGCTACACGCAGGGTTAATGCAAAAAACAAATAATTAACAAATAAAAACAAATACTTATATTTAATTCCGCCAGTTACAACGCAACCGAACCGGGCGCCTGACGGTCAACAGGCCCGCTGTGCCGGTACCCAACCTCCGGATAGGGATAGAGCATGTTCAAGGCAATGCTCTGGTTCGCAGTCTGCACGATGCGCACGTGCTCGCGCTTGAGTTCGCGGGCATGCCGGCAGCCGCAGGCATGGGCAATCATGTCGATTTCCTTGTTCATGCTGTTGCAGTAGTTGGCGACGCGCAGGTATTTTTCTTCGACAACCAGGCCGCGCTGCAGCCTCTTGTTGTGCGTGGTGACGCCGGTCGGACAGGTATTCTGGTGGCAGCGCAGCGCCTGGATGCAACCCAGCGCGAACATGAAACCGCGCGCGGAATTGATGAAGTCTGCACCCATGCACAGAGCCCACGCCGCCTTCGCCGAAGTCACCAGCTTGCCCGCTGCAACCACCCTCACCCGGCTGCGCAGATCCGCCTGAATCAGCGCATCGACCACCCGCGGCAGTGCTTCGGCAATCGGCAGCGACATGTGATCCATCAGTGTCTGCGGCGCAGCACCACTGCCGCCCTCGCCGCCGTCGATAGCGATGAAATCGGGAGCGAATTCCAGTCCGCGGCGCAAAATGCCGTCGCAAAGGTCATTCATGAAAGCCCAGCCGCCGATAGCTGTTTTCACACCCACCGGCCGGCCGGTCAGGTTGCGGATGTAGGCAATCTTGTCGAGCAAATCCTCAACGTTTGCAATGTCGTGATGGCGGTTCGGACTGATCGAATCCATACCCGCTGGTATGCCGCGGATGCGTGCAATTTCTTCGGTGACTTTTTCGCCCGGCAGCACGCCACCCTTGCCGGGCTTGGCGCCCTGCGACAGCTTGATCTCGAAGGCTTTGACATGCTTCGCCAGTTCCTTGGCTTTTTTGGCCGAAAAACTGCCGTCGATTTCGCGGATACCGTATTTGGCAGTACCGATCTGCATGATCAAATCGCAGCAGCCGGTCAGGTGGTAAGGTGAAAGACCACCTTCGCCGGTATCCATCCAGCATCCGGCCTTGGCTGCACCGCGTGACATCGCCTCGACGGCTGGTTGCGAAATCGCACCAAAGCTCATGCCGCTAATATTGACGATGGATTTGGCTTCGAAGGGCTTCTCGCAAAAGCCGTCGCCGATCAGTATTGGAGGTGTCGGCAGCCTGTCCTCTTCCAGCACTGGATAGGGATGGTTGACGAAAATAATCGAGCCCGGGACGCCAAGATCGTTGGTCGAGCCGAAGCCGATAATGCCGCCTTCATTTTTCGCGCTTTTGTAGACCCAGCCGCGGGTTGCGCGGTTGAACGGCATTTCCTCGCGATCATTGGCAAAGAAATACTGCCGGAAATATTCGCCGAGGTCCTCGAAAAAGAAGCGCAGCCGGCCGATTACCGGATAATTGCGCAGGACCGTATGTTTTTTCTGGGTGACGTCGTAAATGATCAAGAAGATCAGGCCGCCGATCAGCAGAAAACCGAGTACTGTTCCCAAGCCGTAAGACACTACGCTGACCAAGTCGTTCATACGCACTCCCCCGGACAGTCGGTTAAAATCGCTATTGAACTATAGCAGCTTGTCGTGTTGGGTATTGGTGGTGCTGTGCCGCCAAAAATCCGCCCTTCACCGGACTGCAACCCGAACAGCAAAGCGCGGCCCGGCCGCCATTAACAGCCCCAGCATGGACCTCCAGACCGAAATTGAACGCAATATCAGTGCCGCCCTCGCCGAAGACGTCGGCAGCGGTGACCTGACCGCACAACTGACGCCCGACCACCAGACTCAAGCGCATGTTGTCTGCCGTCAGACTGCAGTGCTTTGCGGCACGCAGTGGTTTGACGCTTGCGTCCGTCGCCTTGATCCAGCTGCAATCGTTACTTGGCATTTGAAAGACGGCGACCGGATTTCACCGGGCACACGTCTTTGCAAGCTTTCCGGTTCATCGCGTGCTCTGCTAACTGCAGAGCGCAGCGCATTGAATTTCCTGCAACTGCTGTCCGCAGTTGCCACCGTGACAAGAAGCTATGTTGACGCCGTTGCAGGCACTCGCGCGGCGATTCTCGACACCCGCAAGACGCTGCCCGGCCTGCGCGTGGCGCAGAAACATGCCGTGACCGTAGGCGGCGGCATGAACCACCGCATGGGTCTATGGGATGCCATCCTGATCAAGGAAAACCATATCGCTGCAGCCGGCGGAATAAAACCTGCGCTGAATGCTGCGGCAAAGCTGGCCGCTCGTGCACAGTGGATACAGATCGAAGTGGAAACGCTGGAACAGCTGCGCGTGGCAGTCGGCGCCGGCGTGAAGATGGTGCTGCTCGACAACATGACACTGGATCAGATGCGAGAAGCCGTGCATTGGACTGCAGGACGCGCACAACTGGAGGCATCGGGCAGTATCAAGCTGGAGAACGTGCGTGCTATTGCGGAAACCGGTGTGGACAGGATATCCATCGGGGCGCTGACCAAGGATATCCGAGCGGTTGATCTGTCGATGCGGTTTGAAGCCGCATCCTGAACTTCAGGTAGTTACTTTAAGTATTTGTTTTTTAAATACTTTTAAGAATTGGCGCGGCCAGCGATATAGGCTTTCACGGCCTCCACGTCGGGATCCATAACCGCAACACGCTGCGGGCGGCTTTCCAACTTTTCATAACCGGCCGGCACTTCCGGATTAC
>Ga0222712_10001941_pt1 | contig 24603 bp, 22 predicted proteins | sample C33_657DmetaG_FD_165043 | JGI IMG/M metagenome (GOLD analysis project Ga0222712, IMG submission 165043) | Estuarine water microbial communities from San Francisco Bay, California, United States - C33_657D | ecosystem: Environmental > Aquatic > Marine > Unclassified | place: USA: California... | reverse complement strand
ATCCTTCTAATTTTATTGATAGCACATGCAACGGTGGCATTAAATTTAGTGCAGACCCATTTGATAATGAACCTCCAATTGACGGACCCATTTTTGATGCAGATCCAGAAATTGTTGCTTGCAAGGCCACGTTAACATTGAATTGTAATTCTGATTTTTATAAAAAACAAAATGAAGTCCAAAACCCATATAAACATTTTGTTTCAACTGGAACATATAGTTATTCTAATCCAGGTATGACGGATAAATATCGCACAGAATTTCATGAAAACACCAAAGGTATAGCTTTTACCAAGCGTATTTCCAATGAAGATTGGTATCAAAATGCTTTTGTGAGCTCTTTAGGACCAAAATCATTAGAAATAACGAATATGAATGGAAACAATTCAAGTGACAATATGTCCTTTATTGATTTAAATTTAGTAGTAACGAATGGCGACTGGTATCAGAGTGAATGTGGATGTGAAAAACAAATTACAAGTAGATTCCGCTACGATTGCTATCATGAAATTTTTACTAGCGATAAAGGCACCAATAGTTCTTTTGCCAAAGCACAAACCGAGGAATTAGCTGTTGCGCAAATAATAGATATCAATTCTGGAATCATTACACCCATCAAAACAAATTATTTACAAGTAAGCAATTCTTGCGCAACAAGCCTAAACCCTGCATTTATTACCCAGCTCAATCAAGTAGCTACGTCATTAGTAAGTGTTGGTTTAAGTGTAGCAGCTGCTGCAATTTCTGGAGGATCTACAGCCGTTATAAACGCTATTGCAGCCAATAATAGTACAAGTACTTTGGCAACAAGTTTAATAGGGTTATTTACTACCAATAGTCATTTGTATCAAGGTGTTTGTGGAACACAAATTCATAATCCTGTTGCATTCGATGCCTTTTATAATTTTGCTTTACAACCTAATAGTCGAAAAATTATATCGCTATCCTCTATGCAAAGACTTTATGTTGAAGGTCAAAAAAAATGGAAGAGCCAAGCAGTTATTTCGGGTGGTGGTTATATTTCCCTTTTTATAAAACCAAATGGCACTAAAACTGGTATTTGGAAAGACGAGGTAGATTGCTGTAGCCCACAAGCTGGTATTTGGATGCAAGCTAGTATGAATCCCGTAAGAGAGTCTCAATATTTAACAGCCATCAGCAATGAAATGTATATGAATAATATAGTTGGCTGGTTGCCCCAATACATGAGTGGAACTTTTGTGAATACCTATGGTAATTTCTCACTTATATTAGGCAACTCACTTTCTGATTGCAAAAAACCAATAGTATTTGGAAGACATACCAAAGCCTCGGAAAAAGAGCAAGCAAGCTGCAATTGGAGTGATAATATACTCTATATCACAAGTATAAATAAAATAGGTGCTGCTTATGAAGTATATGATATCAGCGGTAAACTATTGAAAACTGGTTATTTAGTAAGTGATCAGCAATTGGTATTAGACAATGCTATAAAAGCTATGTATATTATTAAAATCAAATCTAATAATTCTACACTAACTCTAAAAACAATCAATCTATGAAACAACTAAGCATTGCTTACTTGTGCATTGTAGTTATCTGTGCCGTAAGCTGTAGAAAATCGAATTACAAAGCAGATACTTCATGTCCAAGCCCTAAAGAATGGAAAGGCAGCGCCTGCCAATGCCCTACAAATACTATTACTTTAACTGATGGATCTTGTAGCGACAAATTACAACCAAACGATACTTTAGATTATGTTTACAAATCTGTATACAGTAGTATCAACGATTTTAGAGCCAATATGTATCTTCAATTTTGCCCTAAATGGGAATTAGATTCTTTTAAGATTAATGGAGGCATCGGATTTATAATGAAAGGAGCTATTAATATCTATATTCCAAATTTTAAACAATATAATACCGAAAAAAACATGTCATTTATGATTGTATTTTACCAAAAAATGCTTTTTCAAGACACTGTCAATTTTGTTGGAGGAGGAGATATTGATCCAGCAGGACAATGCTTTAAAGGCAGGATCAACAAAACGAGAGATACGCTTTGGGTACAATATGGTTATACCAATAATTTAGGTAAAACACTTAGCAATCCAGCTGATGTAATCTTTGTCAAAATAAAATTTTAAATAAAAACTACGCTGCAGTTATTATTCATTTAAATTAACAATCTATGAAACAGCAAATATCAAATGTTATCAAAAATTCAAATCCAAAACATAAAAAAATGTTTTATTTTATTACCACATTGCTACTAATAGTATGCTCGTGTTTTCTCTCAATACATAAGTTATATGGACAAAAAAATGAGTTTGGTATAGTGTATACTTATACAGATTACAATTATAACGAAATGAGCGATTTAGGAATTCGTTATCTGCGCTATTTCAATCCAAGATTGAGTGCCAGCTTAAGTTTTGACAATCAAAAAAATGCATCTATTTCAAGCAGTGGAGGTGGCTATTTCTCTTTTACATTTTTTGAAAACATCTATCAAAACTATGCTTCCATCTCCAATTTCGATTTATGCTTACAGTATAATTGCTTAAAACCTGGTAATCGACTTAGTTTAAATCCTTTTCTAGGTATTAGCAATCAGCTCTATATTGTTAATTATATTCCATTAGCAGAATTTAGAGATAATACCCTTACCTATTATAAAGAAGTACGTGATTATAGATCGTCTTTTGTTATGCCTAAATTTGGCCTTAATGTGAGCTATAGAATCTACTCGCTTTTAAAAATAGGTGTAGAACTTTATTACAAAAGCTTATACAATGCTACGGATAAAAGGATTTTTACAGAAAAAATAAACTGGTATAATAACCAAGGCTTGTATGCTAATAATACCAAAACATACAATGTTCCCAATCAATTTGGTATCAGCTTTAGTCTACTCGTTCAATTTTAATTGCCTTATCCATAAAAAAGGGGCTGCAGATTGCAGCCCCTTTTTTAAAACTATTTAAATATTATACTACTTCTAAATTATAATCTTGGTAGGTAGTACATAATTCTACTGCATAATCTTTACTAAAATAGATTTTAGGATTGAATCTTGAAAATACAGGATAGCGAGTATCTGGTATTGACTTGTCGATAAAGTTATAACCTGCTAAATATAATTGTTGATCAGTAATTTTTACACGATATACTCTTCTATGTTCATACTTGTCTAACATAGCAATCAACTCATTTTTATCCATACGTGCTTGTGAAGTTAACTTCTCTACATGCACCACTTCACCATTATCCGGTTTGTTGGTAAAACGTAATTCAAAATTATGTACAAAGCAACTTAAGCAGTACACATTTTTATAAATTACGGCAGGATTGTTTTCGTCGCCAATGATACGTACATCGGTTAAACCAGATAAACGAAAAAATTCTAACAAACGTCTGTTTCTGCGTTCGATAACTTCTTTTGTAACGCCTTTGCTTGGCATAGAAGAACTGTCTAGATTGGGATTGTTTTCCTCGCGGGCAAGTGATAGATCTTTCATAGATTTCAACAAATTTTAAAATTGTTATTGGTTGTATTTAAATTAAAAAAAACTTCATTAAAATAGCAAATAGTACCATTAGGTTTGCAAATATAAAACGATTTTGTTTATATCGTGCAAAATAGGCTATTAATTTGACATCAAATCTTGTGCCATTTTATAAATTTCAATGGCAATCTTTTACCTTTATACCATGCAATTTTCAGCTATACAATCCCATCACCTAGAAGCCTTAATTGCCTTATTAGGTGAAGATGCACTCCTTACTGATTTAGAACAGCTAGAGCTACGCAGTTCAGACCATACCGAAGATCTGGTATTTATACCCGAATTAGTGGTTGTACCAAGTGAAGTAGATCAGATTGCTAAACTCCTTCGCTATTGCAACCAAGAACAAATAGCTCTTACCGTACGCGGTGCGGGCACCGGATTGAGTGGTGGCGCCTTACCTATACATCAAGGTATTGTGCTAGATATGCAACGCTTCAATAAAATACTAAAAATAGATACCGATAATTTTCAAGTAACAACAGAACCCGGCGTTATAACACAAGTATTACAAGAGGCTGTTTTAGCGCATGGGCTACAATATCCTCCCGATCCGGCGAGTAAAGGATCTTGTTTTATAGGAGGTAATATTGCGGAAAATTCAGGTGGTCCGCGTGCCGTAAAATATGGTGTAGTAAAAGATTATGTACTCAACTTAGAAATTGTTTTAGCCGATGGCACCGTTATGTGGACTGGTGCTAATGTTCTAAAAAATGCTACGGGTTATAATCTCACTCAATTGATAGTAGGAAGTGAAGGCACCCTTGCAGTGGTCACTAAAATAGTATTGAAATTAATACCGGCTACAACAGCCAATGTATTATTACTGATTCCATTTCGCAATGCAGCAGAAGCTTGCAGTGCTGTAAACACGATTTGCTTAGCGGGCATAACCCCATCTGCTTTAGAATTTATGGAACGAGATGCCTTAGATTGGTCAATGCGTTTTTGCAATACAACAGCCATTAGTATTCCTGACGATATTCAAGCACATTTGCTTATAGAATTAGATGGCCATAACGAAGAGCAATTATTAGCTGAAGCGGAGCAAATAAGCAAGTTGGTAACAAAGTATGACATTGGCGAATTACTATTTGCAGACACAGCGGCCCAGAAAGAAACATTATGGCAATTGAGAAGAAAAGTGGGCGAAGCTGTAAAAAGCAATTCGGTATATAAAGAAGAAGATACCGTTGTACCTCGTGCTCATTTACCCGAATTATTGACTTACATAAAAGAATTAGGCAAGGAGTATGGCTTTCAATCGGTTTGCTATGGTCATGCTGGCGATGGTAATTTGCATGTTAATATCATCAAAGGAACACTTAGCGATACTTTTTGGCATAAGGAATTACATGTGCCTATCCGAAAATTATTTGAATTCGTTCATGCATTAGGAGGCACTATTTCTGGCGAGCATGGTATTGGCTTAGTGCAAAAAAATTATTTAGATATCGTTTTTGATCCAGCACAAATAGCGCTTATGAAAGCCATTAAAAATGTTTTTGACCCGAAAGGTATTTTGAATCCAGGGAAAATATTCCCGGACAATTAACGATTCTTTACACTTTATAAATAGTAACTTTAAGCACCTAAAAGCGCATCCTATGAAGAAAACTTTATTAGTAGTTTTATGGCTTACTACACAGTTGCAAAGCTGGGGACAAGATACCTATTCGAGCAGTGGAAGAAAAAAACAATTAAGTAACTCCAATGGCTTCGATAAATCTAAATTAGTATACGGATCAGGATTTAATTTCTATGCCGGTAATACTACTTATTTTAGTTTGTCGCCCGTGATAGGTTATAAAATAGTAGAACCTGTTGCTGTAGGCATAGGCGTAAGCTATCAATATCAACATGTAGCTAACTACCCTATCTATAATAGAATCAGAAATACATATGACCCTTATACATTAAAAGCTAATTATGTAAGTCCATCGCTTTGGGCAAAAGCTATTATTTTCAACAATGTTTACCTCTGCGCCCAATTAGAGCGCAATATCGTGTATAGAAACGATTTTGAGTATGACAATAACAATGTTATTGTAGAGAAAAATGTGACCATCAAAAGTAATTCTACACTTGTAGGTTTTGGCTTTAAACAAGCCATTTCAGACCGAGTTTCTTTTCTCACGAGTTTTCTATTTGATGTCGGTAATGACCCCTATAGTCCTTACCGACAAACTGGCAATTTTACCTATGATGCAGCTGTGGTAGTGGGATTTTAATTCTTAATTTAATTTATGAACACAACTTTTTTATTAGCACTTATCCTACTTTACTTTATTATTTTATTAGTCGTTGCTTTTTTTACTTCAAAAAATGCAAGTAATGATTCTTTTTTTATTGGCAATAAAAATAGTCATTGGGGATTAGTAGCCTTTGGCATGATTGGAACCAGCTTAAGTGGCATGACGTTTATAAGTGTTCCTGGAACGGTAAGTACTAGTGGATTTAATTACTTTCAAGTGGTGCTTGGCTATTTTATAGGCTACATCATTGTGGCCTATGTATTACTTCCGCTCTATTACAAGCTAAATGTTACCTCAATATATTCCTATCTAGCAACTCGTTTAGGTATCGTTCCTTATAAAACGGGAGCAGCATTTTTCATGTTATCGAGAACATTGGGCGCTACCTTACGCCTATATCTGGTTATCAAAATCTTACAAGTATTTATTTTAGATAATTTAGGAATATCCTTTGAGCTTACCACCATTATTATCATTACTATGATTTTGGCCTATACGTTTAAAGGTGGTGTTAAAACCATTGTTTGGACAGACACTTTACAAACCAGCTTTATGCTTTTGTCACTTGTCATTAGTGTATTTTACTTAAAAAGCAATTTGCACATTTCTTTTGCAGAGCTTTGGTCTTCATTAAAGCAAAATAAAATTGATACGATTTTTTATACCGATTATCAGGATACTAAATTTTTCTTGAAGCAAATTGTTGGCGGCATATTTGTTACCATTACCATGACGGGCCTAGATCAAGAAATGATGCAAAAGAATATTAGTGTAAAAACACTTAAAGACGCTCAAAAAAACATGCTAAGCTTCAGTGTGATTTTAGTGTTTGTGAATTTTTTATTTTTAATACTAGGTGCCCTGTTATTTTTATATGCACAACAAAACAATTTACAAGTAAAGCCTGATGAGCTCTTCCCTACCATAGCTTTAAGCAATGCATTTCCATCATTTGTAGGCATCTTATTTATAATCGGATTGATATCTGCCTTATTCCCAAGTGCTGATGGGGCAATAACGGCGCTTACTTCTTCATTTTGCTTAGATATTCTAAACTTAAAAAATAATCCAGCTATTCGTCCCGAAAAACAAGAACAAACGCGCAGAATAGTCCATTTATCCTTTGCCGGTATTTTCTTGTTATTAGTTTTCTTTTTCAGAACCATTGATAATGGCAGTTTGATAGATATGCTACTAAAAATTGCTTCTTATACCTATGGCCCTTTACTGGGCATCTTTGGTTTTGGGATCCTTACCAAAAGAAGTGTAAAGGCATGGTTGGTTCCGGTAGTATCAATATTAGCCCCTATCATTTGCTATTTATTGCAAAGCCAATGGGCGTCATATTTTGGCAACTATAAATTTGGATTAGAATTACTTATCATCAATGGAAGCTTAGTATTTTTTACCATGCTTCTTTTTTCAAACAAACAAGTAAGTATACATGATGGAAGAGCATAAATTAAAAAAAAGAGATTGGACTGAGACCAAAGCAAATTCTAGTTGGCAGATTTTTAAATTCATGGCTGAGTTTGTTCAAGGATTTGAAATGTTGGCTAAAATTGGTCCATGTATTTCCATTTTTGGATCGGCACGTACACAACCTGGCAATGCCTATTACGACTTAACCGTTGAAATAGCAAAGCGTTTGTCGCAAGAAGGTTTTGGGATTATTACCGGTGGAGGGCCTGGCATCATGGAAGCGGGCAATAAAGGCGCTAATCTTGCTGGTGGACCCTCTGTAGGTTTGAATATAGAATTACCTTTTGAGCAAACCGCTAATCCGTATATAGACAAAGACAAATCGCTCAACTTTGATTTTTTCTTTATCAGAAAATTAATGTTTACCAAATACGCACAAGGCTTTATCATGATGCCAGGTGGCTGGGGCACCATGGATGAATTTTTTGAAATTGCAACCTTAATTCAAACTAAGAAATTTACGCAAACGCCTATGGTCTGTGTTGGCAAGGTCTATTGGCAAGGCTTATTTGATTGGATGCGCAGCTCTATGTTGGAAGGCGAAGGGAATATTAGTCCGGGCGATTTAGAACTCATCAAAGTATTTGATACGGCCGATGAAGTAGTGAATTATATTAAAGATTTTTATTCGAAAAATAAATTACAACCTAATTTCTAATACATGACTACACAATTAATACCTCCATCTATAGAAAACTATGCTTGTGATTACTCCACTGAAGAAAGTCTTGTATTGTCCCAGTTGAATAGAGAAACACATTTAAAAGTTAATTTACCCATCATGCTTTCTGGGCATTTACAGGGTAAAGTATTGGAATTTATTAGCTACATGATACAACCTAAGCAGGTGCTTGAAATTGGTACCTATACTGGTTATTCCGCTATTTGCTTAGCTGCAGGCTTAAAAGAAAATGGCGAATTGCACACCATTGATATCAATGAAGAGCTATATGATATGTGTCAATCCTATTTTGAAAAAGCAGGATTGAGTAAAAAAATAATTCAACATATTGGCAATGCAGCCGATATAATACCAAGGATTGATTGTATTTTTGACTTAGTTTTTATTGATGCAGACAAACAAAATTATCATCTTTACTATGATTTAGTTATTGATCGATTGCCGATAGGTGCTTATATTCTTGCCGATAATGTGTTGTATGATGGAGAAGTATTACTTGCGCAAGAAGAACAAAGTAAAAACGCCAAAGCGATTCAAGCCTTTAATGAAAAGATAAGAGATGATAAAAGGGTTATACAAGTTTTACTGCCCATTAGAGATGGATTATTATTAATGAAAAAAATTAGCGATTAAGATTACCAACAACATGAATGCATTAAAACATATAGCTTTTTTACTACTTCTCTTAATTTTACCCCTTGCTTCTTATTGCCAAGCTACGGGTAGTTATGAAGAACGTGTATTGAACTATATCCGCCAATACAAAGACTGGGCAATGCAGGAACAAATGCGAGTAGGCATACCAGCTTCGGTTACCTTAGCGCAAGGCATTTATGAAACTGGCGCAGGTAGTAGTGAATTGGCAACCATAGCAAATAATCATTTTGGCATTAAATGTAAAAAAGCTTGGACTGGAGAGACATTTGCACATACTGATGATGCCCCTAACGAATGCTTTAGAAAATACACAAGTGCTTATCAATCCTATGTGGATCATTCTAATTACTTAAGCACAGAAAAAAGATATCAAATACTCTTTGCTTATGCGGTAGATGATTATAAGGCATGGTGTAGAGGATTAAAACAATGTGGATATGCTACCAATCCTAAATATGCACAATTAATTATAAATGTCATCGAGAAATTTAATTTAAATCGTTTTACAGATAGTGCAGCTATTTTATTTGCCACACCTGTATTAGATAAAAATAATAATACACATGGACCAAATGCTACTTCCTACGAATATGAAATCATCAATCAAATTGATACTCCAGAAACAGCAATTGAAGAAGACGCCGATATAAAAGATAATTTACTCAATTTTGAAGGTGTTACAAAAGTGAATAATTTAAATGCCTTTGTAGCGAGAAAAGGAGAGACTTTATTAGAGTATGCTATTAGATATAATATCCGCTATCAAAAACTTTTAGATATTAACGACTTAGAAGATGGTCCTCTTCCGTTTAGTATGTATATCTATCTAGAAAAAAAACATCTAAAAGGAGATCATGCTTATTACATTGTAAAAGAACATGAAACGTTATTGCAAATTGCACAAACAGAAGGAATACAGTTGAAGCAATTAAGGCTTATAAACAAGATTAATGAAGAGGAAGAAGTGGTTCCAGGAGAACGTATTAATTTACAAATGCCAAATGTAAAAAAACCTAAAACTTATATCAGAATAGAGGGAAATCAAAACAATAATGATCCAATCATTAGCATTGCTGACAATTATAAAGATGATGGTTTTTTTGAAAAGTCTAAGTTGAATTTTGAAATAAAAAAATCGATCGTTTTCAAAGACAGCATATTAAAAGCCAATGATAGCAGTACTTTATTAGCACAACAAAAAGATTCATTAGTAACAACTGATACTTCAAAAAAACTTAGTATGGCTGAACAACGACAATTAGCCATTAAAGAACGATTAGAACAAGCAAGGATAAAGCAAGAACAAATTAGACAAAACGCCCTTAAATTAGCTGAGGAACGAGCCGCTCAACGAGCAATAATAATGGAAGCAGCAAAGTTAAGAAGAGATTCCATTATGCGAGTAAATCAAGAAAAATTAGCACTGAAAAGAAAACAATTTTCTCTAGATTCTCTATATAAAACAAAATACTATAAAGACAGTATTGCACTTGTTAAAAAAGACAGCATAAAACAAATAATCATAGATTCTAATAGTCTTGACAATAGTAAAATAGTTGAAAAAGAAAAAAAGAAAAAGGAAAAACCAATTGTGTTATCAAAAAAAGATTTGAAACTCAAAGAATTTGCAAATCGCAATATAGATACTCTTGAAGGCATTCAAACAAAAAATGCAATTGACATCCCTAAGGAAACAATAGTTGATACAAAAACTGCACCAGCAAATACAATAAGTATTCCTAAAAATCCTATTGCACTACAGCAAGTAGCTCAAGATGAATTTGATGAGTTAAAATTTGAATTGGACAAAGTGGTATATGCATATGTAGAAAGCGAAGAAGCTAACACGACTCCTGAAACAAATACTAATGTTGAACAACAAGATAATACAGAAGGTCCAAAAAGCAATTCAAAACAACCAGTTTACTACACCGTAAAAAATGGTGATACCTTGTTTGGTATTGCCAAAAAATTCAAAGTAAGCGTGAAACAACTTAATAGCTGGAATAAATTAGATTTTACAGAAGTTAAAACAGGAACCAAGCTTATAGTTCAACCTTAATCTTATGCAAACGATTCAATTACACGATAAACATTTTGCTCCATATATTGATGCGACTACAATTGAAGCGCGCATTATAGCATTAGCGCAACAAATAGATCTGGATTATGCTCAAGAAAGACCTTTATTCATAGGTATTTTAAATGGATCATTTTTATTTGCAGCGGATTTATTTAGGCACTTAAAAATTGAAGCAGAAATTTCATTTATTAAATTAGCTTCATACAAAGGCACAAGTTCTACGGGCAATGTTATTACAGCTATTGGACTAGAAGAAGATTTAAGCAATCGTCATGTAGTCATCATTGAAGATATAATAGATACGGGGAAAACACTGCATAGCTTTATGCATGAGTTGAAAAATCGTTCTCCAAAATCAATTAAAATTGCAAGCTTTTTGACGAAACCAAGCGCCTTACAATATCCAATTGTAGCAGATTATATAGGTTTTGAAATACCTAATAAGTTTGTTGTTGGTTATGGTTTAGACTATGATGGATTAGGAAGAAATATACCCGCTCTTTATCAATTATCAGAATAGAAAATTGGTAGCTCTTTATTATCAATTAATGCTGCCTTATAAGCATATTCCCACAAAGTTTGAATAGCCAAACTACCCTCTTCTCCTAATTCGGTAGAAAAACTATTGACATACAATTCTATATGCTTGCGCATTACCTCTTCACTCATTTCTTGTGCATGCTCTTTTACAAATGGGGCTAAGTTTGGATAATTATTCCAAGCATAAGCAATACTCTCTTTAATTAATTGATCTAACTGCTCGTATACTTCTTTAGGCAAGGAGCGTTTGGCTACAATGCCACCCAAGGGAATTGCAGCAGCGGTAGTAGATTCCCACCAATCCCCTAAATCCATTATTTTATGAAGTCCTTTTTCTTGATAGGTAAATCTATTTTCATGTATAATCAATCCTGCATCTACGCGCTGGTCTATTAAAGCTTGCTCAATATCGCTAAACAACATTATCTCTTTACAAGTGGCTTTAGGAAAGGCTAATTGCAATAATAAATTAGCTGTGGTATTTACACCTGGAATAGCAATGACTGCTCGTTCCAAAAACGATGCATCATCGTTCCATTGCGCTATACCCTTTTTATGCGAAATTAGTAAAGGTCCTACACCTTTGCCAAGGGCACTGCCTGCATGCATTAGTGCATAGTCAGTAGCACATTGTAAAAAGGTATTAAAACTTATTTTGGTGATAGCCAATTTACCTGCTAAGGCCCAATTATTTAGTGTTTCTACATCCTCCATAAATACTTCAAATTCAAAGCCTTTAGTATCAATTTTATGATTTACCAAAGCATCAAATATAAAGGTGTCATTGGGGCAGGGACTAAATCCTAGACTAATTTTCATATAATAAATTTCAACAAAATTAAGCTTCTTTAAATTACTTCCTACAATTTGTTTTATAGACTACGGCAACTATTTTAGTTCATATTTTAGTACCTTTATGTACTAAACATCCTTTAATGATCGTAGCGGTTTACAATAGAACATTTGGCAAAGAAGATATTCCTGCTATCAGTAAAATTTTATCGGCTTTACAAGCTCATAAAATACAGCTCGTATTTTACAAGGATTTTTATAACCAATTAAAAGAATGTTTTTCTTTCGACGAAACACCTGCCTTTTTTACTAGCCGACTCGATTTGCCCTTACAAACCGATATGCTTATTAGCCTCGGTGGCGATGGCACGATGTTGGATACCGTAAGTTTTATTGGCGATTCTAACATTCCTCTAATTGGCATTAATCTCGGACGCTTAGGATTTTTAGCTGCCGTTAGTGAAAATGAAGCTGCAGATGCTATTGAGTCTTTAGTGAGAGGATCTTATACTATTGAAAAGCGATCTTTATTACATTTAGAATCAAGCATGCCTATTTTTAAAGATGCTCCTTTTGCTTTAAACGAATTTACTCTTCACAGAAAAGACTCTTCGTCAATGATTAAAATTCATACGTACTTAAACGGTGAGTTTTTAAATACCTATTGGGCAGACGGATTAATAGTAGCGACCCCAACAGGTTCTACCGGTTATTCTCTCAGTTGTGGCGGTCCCGTAGTATTCCCACAAACATCAAGTTTTGTAATAACACCCGTGGCTCCTCATAACCTGAGTACAAGACCTATTATAGTACCAGATGACAATGTTATATCCTTTGAGTTAGAAGGAAGAACTGATCATTTTTTATGCACCTTAGATTCAAGAACAGAAACTATTCCAACAAGTATTCAACTAGCCGTAAAAAAAGAGAATTTCACTATATCTCTAATTAGACCAGATGAACACAATTTCTTAAAAACAATTCGTCAAAAATTATATTGGGGAATCGATAGAAGGAATTAAATAAATTTTATGAAGAAACTAATTATTTATATCTTTTTATGCTTACTTGCTTGTTCGAAAACACAAGCGCAATCTTTCTATGGTACAAAAGAATGGGGATTAGTAAGTGGAGGCAGTTTATATTTTGGCGATTTAAACGATCGCTATGGTTTCCAAGAAATTTATCCTGCATTAGGCTCTTTTTTTAGATTACATTTCAATCCTTATATCTCTTTACGCGCATCCGTACTGCAATCTAAAGTTGGCTACAGTGACGCCTATTCTAGTAATATCTATAATAAAACCCGCAACTTAAGTTTTAAAAGTAATATCACAGAATTTGCCGTTCAAGGTGAATTTAATTTCTTTAGGTTTTACACCGGTGATGAGCGCTATCGCTTTACGCCTTACTTAACAGGCGGCATGGGCATATTTTTTTACAACCCCTATGCCAATATCGATGGTAGAGATTATGATTTAAGACCTTTGGGAACTGAGGGCCAAAATCTAGATATGTATGCCGACAGACGTTATAAAAACTATGCTTTTAGTTTCCCTATTGGCTTAGGGGTCAAGTATTGGGTTTTCCCGGGTATGAATGTGGGTTTAGAAATTGTAAACAGATTAACTTCTACTGATTATTTAGATGATGTAAGTTCTCGCTATGTGGGAGCAGATAAATTTCCTAATGATCCACTAAATCCAAATCCAGCTTTTCTATTACAAGATCGATCTATTGAGGTGAGTAGCGATCCATTAGGCAGAATTAATAAACAAAGAGGTAATGGCAATACCAACGATCAATATATGATGCTCTTATTTCATTTTACGTTTCAGTTCAAGACCTATTCTTGTCCTCAACAAATGACACAAGATTATTCTACTTACTAATATCCAAGGTCACGTTAAGCCATTCTTGATCGAAGGTGGCGTTGTAACGCTTATAAAATTTAATAGCTTCTGTATTCCAATCTAGAACCTGCCACATAATAGCTGACAAGTTTTTTTGTTTGGCTTCAAAAATTAATTGCGACATCAACATTCTACCTATACCTTTAGAACGCCAAGCCTCAGTTACAATAATATCCTCTAAATACATACGCTGCCCTTTCCAAGTAGAGTAACGAATATAATATAAAGCCATACCAATAATTTTTTCTGCTTGTGTTTCCGGATCTATTACACAAGCAACCAAAGCCCACCAAACAGGTTTTTCTGAAAATCCGCTGGCTTTAAAATGCGCTAAAGTAACCGTTACTTCTTGAGGCGCCTTTTCGAAAATGGCTAACTCTTTAATTAGTTCTAAAAGGGCTTCGCAATCTTCTTCTTTGGCTTTGCGAATAACTATTCTTGATTCAGACATAGGTTTAACAAAAATTATATACAATGATACAAGAAGTAAAACGTTATAACAAAGAATAATGTACTTTTATAAATCAAAGATTTGTTAATAAACTAAACACTAAAATGCTAATATGCAAGCCGTTCAATTACTTTGGGTAGATGATGAAATAGATCTATTAAAACCTCATATTTTATTCTTACAACAAAAAGGATATGAAGTGGCTTCCCTTACTAATGGCTATGATGCCATTGATTACTTGCAAGAAAACCCAATAGACTTAGTTATTTTAGACGAAAGCATGCCGGGCATGACAGGTTTAGAAACCTTAATTAAGATAAAAGAGCTTTTTCCGTATATGCCCATAGTAATGGCTACTAAAAACGAAGCAGAATATGTTATGGAAGATGCTATTGGCAATCAGATCAGTGATTACCTAATAAAACCTATACACCCCAATCAAGTATTGATTTCAATTAAAAAAATAATTGATGGCAAGCGCCTTATTGCTGAAAAAACAAACGCTAATTACCAACAAGAATTTACTAAACTATTTATGGCTTTGCAAGCCAATCCAAACCATACGGAATGGATGGAATTATATAAAAAATTAGTGTTTTGGGAATTAGAATTGAGTAAAAGTAACAGCACTGAAATGATGGAGATATTGCATCAGCAAAAAGCAGAAGCAAATAGAGATTTTTTTAAGTTCATTCAAAAAAACTATTGCAACTGGATTGCATCAACTACCGAACGACCATTACTATCGCCTCAGGTACTAGCAGAAAAAGTATTCCCGAAGTGCAATAATCATCAACCCACTTTCCTCTTAGTTATCGACAATCTTAGATATGACCAATGGAAAGTAATTGAACCCTTTTTACTTGACGATTTTAAAATTAACGAAGAAGATCTTTTCTTTAGCATTTTACCTACAGCCACACAGTATGCCAGAAATGCTTTATTTGCTGGACTTACACCCTTTGAAATTGCAAAACAATTTCCAGATAAATGGAGAAATGACGATGATGATGATGGAAAAAATAAATTTGAATTGGAGTTTTTACAAAGCAATCTCAAAAGAAATAAATTAGATCATTGGAAAGTAGATTATGTGAAAATCACGAATAACGAGCATGCTAAATTATTAGAAGATCAAATACATAATTATTTAAGTAATGACTTGACCGTTATCGTCTATAATTTTGTAGATATGCTTTCGCATGCACGTACCGAAATGGAAGTGCTAAAAGAATTAGCAAGCGACGATAATGCTTATCGTTCGCTTACCGCTAGTTGGTTTGAACACGCACCACTTTTCAAAGCCTTAAAGAAAATTGCTTCTAAGAATATTCAACTTATAATTACTACCGATCATGGCACCATGCAAGTAAAAACACCTAGTAAGTGTATTGGCGATAAACAAACTAGCAGTAATTTACGATACAAGCATGGTAAGAATATGAGCTATGAAGACAAGCACGTATTTGCAGTTAAAGACCCTAAAGATGCCGGACTTCCTAGTCAATACTTAAACTCGAGTTATATTTTTGCAAAAGAAGATGTGTATTTATGTTTTCAAAATAATTACAATCACTTTGTCAATTATTATAAAAACACCTTTCAGCATGGAGGCATTTCGCTGGAAGAAATGCTGGTACCTATAGTTACTTTACAGTCTAAGTAACTACACGTACATAAAAGCTGCTAAGCAAGAAAAGATACCTAACAATAAACCACTAATCAGTTCTGCATTGGTATGCGCACCTAAAACTTTTCTACTTAGCAGAACAAGTATTGCACATGCGCATGCAATGATGAAAAATGGCAAAGAGAAGGGCATACAAAAAGCAATACCTATTAAGGTGCCAACTGCTGCAGCATGCATACTTATTTTAAAAAATATATTTAGGATAAACATAGCAATGAGCCCCCAAAATTGTGCAAGAAAATACACAATGAGCACTTGCGGTATAGCTGGTGTAGTCTTTAAATTATGGAGTACATGATAGGCCCAAAAATAAAATACCATTGATCCAATCAAGGGAATGATTCTATCTTTTGAATCGGTCATGGTTATAGTTTTTATAAAATCTAAGCGTTTTAATAAAACCACTAACAAGAGCGGGAAAAAACAAGTATTGATTACGATAATAGCAAACCATTTATTAATGGCAGCCCAGGATAAGGTACTAAAATCGGCTACTGGCAATAAAAAAAACAGTAGGAAAGCGATAGATGGAATAAAAACCGGATGGAAAATATAGGAACATACCGTAGCCAGTTGCTGCATGAAATTTTTATTGTTGTTATTAGCATTCATAACAACAAAAATACATACTATTATTAATGTTTCCTTTACAATTTTACAAATTCGGTCCTAACCATTTTGCTAGTTCTTCTATCGGCATTTGCTTTTCTTGCGCATAGGTTATTAACTGATCTTCTTGAATTTTGCCGATACCAAAATAAACACTTTGTGGGTGACTAAAATACCAACCACAAACAGAAGAAACAGGATACATTGCTAATGACTCTGTAAGATTAACGCCTATAGATTCGGTAGCATTGAGCAATTGGAACAATTTTAATTTTTCTGTATGATCAGGACATGCTGGATATCCAGGTGCAGGACGAATACCTTGATACGTTTCTTTAATCAGCTCCTCTTGTGTAATAGCTTCATGAGGCACATAGCCCCAAATTTCTTTTCTCACTTTTGAATGCAACCATTCTGCAAGGGCTTCTGCCAATCGATCAGTAATAGATTGTAACAAGATTTTGTTATAATCATCATGCGCATCTGTAAACTTGGTTAAGTGGGGTTCTATACCATCTATCGTTACAACAAATGCACCCATATAATCTTCTTGTTGAGGTGCAATAAAATCAGCTAAAGAATAATTAGCTTCACCAGTTGCTTTTTTAGCTTGCTGACGCAAAAAAACTAGTTGTTCTAGGGTATTGTCTTGCGCATCTTTAATAAGAATAGTATCAGCTTTAACTTTTTCTGCTTGCCACAAACCCATTACCGCTTTAGCCTGAAGCCAATTTTCTTTTATGATTTGATGAAGCATAGCTTGAGCATCTTCATATAATTTTTTAGCTTCTTGTCCTTGACGAGCATCTTCTAAAATAGCAGGAAATTTTCCTTTCATTTCCCAGGTAATAAAAAATGGAGTCCAATCTATAAATGTAACGATATCTTCAACTGCAACTTTTATGGTTTGCACTCCAAGTTGCTGAGGCTTATACGGCATAAACTGATTCCAATCGATACGGGTAGCATTTTGAACAGCCGCATCGTAACTGATATAATCTTTAGAGAATTGCTTGGCATTATAATCAGCTGCTAATTGTTCGTATTCTGTTTTTAAGTTGGATAAGAATGCTTTCTTAGTAGCTTCTTTAAGCAAGGTACCTGCAACCGTTACCGATCTACTAGCGTCTAGTACATGCACTACACCCGATTCAATCTCTGGTTGTATTTTAACTGCCGTATGCATTCTAGAAGTAGTTGCTCCGCCTATTAACAAAGGCTGTTTCATACCTCTTTTTTTCATGTTTTTGGCTACCATTACCATTTCATCAAGAGAAGGCGTTATCAAGCCACTAAGCCCAATAATATCTACTTGATGTTTTTCTGCTTCATCTAAAATTTTATCGCCTGGCACCATAACACCCAAATCTATTACCTCATAACCATTGCAGGCCAATACTACCCCAACAATATTCTTTCCAATGTCATGCACATCACCTTTTACGGTAGCTAATAAAATTTTAGAAGCCCCTTGTTGTTCTGTATTAATAGTCCCGGCATTTATATGTGCTTGTTTGCGTTCCTCTTTTTCTAATTCAATAAAAGGAGTAAGTAAGGCGACGCTTTTTTTCATTACGCGTGCACTTTTTACTACCTGTGGTAAAAACATTTTACCAGAGCCAAACAAATCACCAACTTTATTCATACCCGCCATTAAAGGCCCTTCAATAACTTCTAAAGGAGTAGCATATTGCAAACGAGCAGCCTCGGTGTCTTCTTCAATATAAGCCGTGATACCATTAACTAAAGCATGAATTAAACGATCTTCTACCGAAGCAGAACGCCATGCTTCATCTACTTTCTCTGCTTTATCTACTGATTTTACTTGCTCTGCATAAGCTATTAATCGATCGGTAGCCTCATTGTTTTCATTATTTTGATTTAGAATTACAGCTTCGCATAAATCTTTTAATATTGGGTCAATTTGATCATACACCGCCAATTGTCCTGCATTAACAATACCCATATCCATACCTGCTGCAATAGCATGATACAAAAACACAGCATGCATAGCTTCTCTAACCGTTTCGTTGCCTCTAAATGAAAACGACAAATTACTAACCCCACCACTTATTTTTACTAAAGGATAGGTATTTTTGATGATGCGCGTAGCTTCAATAAAATCTACAGCATAGGTATTATGCTCTTCTAAACCAGTAGCTACTGCAAAAATGTTTAAATCAAAAATGATATCCTGAGGCTGAAAACCTACTTGTTGCGTAAGTATAGTATAAGCACGCTTTGCAATGGCAACCCTTCTATCTAATGTATCTGCTTGTCCTTGCTCATCAAAAGCCATAACAATAACTGCAGCTCCAAAAGATAAACAGATTTTCGCTTGATGAATAAATGAAGCTTCACCTTCTTTTAGTGAAATAGAATTCACGATACATTTACCCTGTACGCATTTCAAACCGGCATGAATGATTTCAAACTTAGACGAATCAATCATGATAGGAATTCGTGCAATATCAGGCTCTGCTTGCAATAAATTCAGAAAGGTAGTCATGGCCCAAACCCCGTCTAATAAGGCATCATCCATGTTTACATCCAATACTTGCGCACCATTTTCTACTTGTTGTCTTGCTACAGACAAAGCTTCTTCAAATTTATGCTCTCTAATAAGTCGAGCAAATTTCTTTGAACCTGTTACATTGGTACGTTCGCCTACATTTACAAAATTAGTTTCTGGTCTTACAATTAAAGGCTCTAAACCAGCTAAACGCAAATAGGGTTGGATGGTATTCATAACTATTTTTTTTGTTCTAAATATTCTAAAATAAGATCGCCTTCTTGATTAAATAATTTTAAGATACTTTTTTCTGTTGCCAAATAAGCTACCGATTGGAGCAGTTTAAAGTAGCGTTGTTCTAATTCCATTTCTTGCTCACAATACATTTTAGTACTTGCTATTGAAGATAATTGCCATTGGGATGCTTTTGTTGCATAAGATGCAGAGTAATTATTACAAAATGATTTTCCATACAACTGCTTATTATTAACATTCAAACTTACCTTTTGCAAACGTTTTAGATCTAAAGGATATCGTTCTTCATGCCACATATTCGTAAGTATCCATTTCCTATTCTTTACAATGGCCGATTTAAAAACAGGCTTTTTGGAAATAATTTTCAAGAGTTCATATACGTAGATAGGCCCGTCAGATGGAGGATAAATAAAAGAATCCACTTGAACAGATAATAAATATTGATAACCAGGTGCTAAGGTAAATCCCTTGATTCCAAAACATGTATTCGTTACTTTTTGATCTAGCTTTTTATATTCAATACACTGCATAGGCATCATACCATAGCAAATAGTTTTAAACGGCATTACATTCCACATTTCTCTTCTGAGATGAAGGGTTCTTGATTCTTGCGCATAAGCAGTATGCATTGTGCATACCAAACAAATAATAGATAGTAACTTTTTCATGAGATTTAGATTTATAATTTAACGGGTAATTTTCTTGGTTTACATTGACTAACGGCTGTTGCTATGGCTTTAATATGGTCTGGTGTTGTTCCACAACATCCACCTACAATATTAACCCAACCGGCATTTGCCCAATCGGTAATAAAATGTGCTGTTTGCGAAGGGGTTTCATCATATGCTCCCATTGCATTAGGTAATCCAGCATTTGGATAAGCCGATACATAACAAGATGCTATGGAAGCTAATTCTTCTACATGGGCCTTCATTTCGCTAGCGCCTAATGCGCAATTCAAACCTATACTCAAAGGTTTAGCATGCTGCAACGAAATATAAAATGCTTCTAATGTTTGTCCGCTTAAGGTACGGCCAGAAGCGTCTGTAATTGTTCCGCTAATCATAATGGGTAAGGCTTCGCGATGATGATCATCGAAGTAATTACTTATCGCCACAATAGCAGCTTTAGCATTGAGGGTGTCGAAAATAGTTTCAATCAATAAAAGATCTACCCCACCGGCTACTAAAGCTTTTACTTGCTCATAATATGCAGCTACGGCTTCGTCAAATGATAATGCTCTGAAGCCAGGATTATTAACATCAGGCGATAAACTTAGTGTTTTATTCATGGGACCAATAGCCCCAGCAACAAATTTCTCTATGCCTGGCTGATTTGTTTCTTGAGCATATTCTTCAATGGCTTGCCTAGCGCAACGAGCTGCAGCTACATTAATTTCGTAGGCCAATTCTTGCATGCCATAATCAGCTAGGGAAACAACTTGCGCATTAAAGGTATTTGTTTCTATGATATCTGCTCCTGCATATAAATACTGCTTATGAATGTCAGTAATGATTCTCGCTTGCGTTATAGACAATAAATCATTGTTGCCTTTTAAATCACTTGGCCAATCTTTAAATCGATCGCCACGGTAATCAGCTTCTTGTAACTGATGACGCTGAATCATGGTACCCATGGCACCATCTATGATAAGAATTCGATCTTCAAGTAGTTGTTGTATTCGTTTCATATTTTTATTTAATAAAAACTAAGAAACGAGAGTAGATAGGCGTATTTACTGATTCGTTTATTAGTTCTGTTGATAACACAAGCAAGGTCGAACAATAAACAAATCTACCTTGCTGTGCAAATATACTTAATTTTATTATTAATAGGATAGCCCTATTTAGTATCTGTTGCTTTTTTTAGGGTTATTTCACGACTAACGCTGGTGTGCAAACCACTTAATTTCTTGTCTTTACGATCCAATAAGCTTATGGTAATAGTAGCTTTCCCAGGGCGTAAGTTTTTTACAAATAAGGGCTCCCATGTAGTAGCCGTAAAGCTTGTATCTCTTTTTACTTTTTTACCTTGATTTACAATGTTCACTTTTACTTTCATACTATCAGGATGAATACTAGCATTAACTACATAAAAATCTAAAAGTACTTTTTCCATATCTGCGCCTATATATTCACCTTTAGGGCGACTATAAAATAGCATTGGTTTTTTTGAAGGCTCTAATTGACTAAGATTGCCTTTTTTGTCAATTTTAAAATGATACAATTGGGCAGCCTTTTTCTCTTTTATAGATTCGTGATACGAACGCGATAAAAACACTAATACATAATGGTCTGAGTTCTTAGCCACTCTTACAATGTGCTTAGGTTCATACAATGCGGTATAGGGTTTGTTATCCATAATAAAATGAATATGCTGACCTTTAGTGGCATTGTTACACCCTTTATCAGTAGCATCATCTGTTTGCACACTTAGTTCATATCCTTTAACTGAAAAATTGAACTCTACTTTCACAGAATCATCAGCATCCAAACTAGCCTGCACTGTAGCAATAGCTATTTTAGCATCAGGGAATTTAGGAGAAGCAGGAACTGCTTCTATCAGTAAATGAGGAGGTACTTTTTCAACGGTATCCTGATTTGCAGCGGCATCTGTTGAGCCAGACGAGCAAGCGGTAAAAATCCAAGATGTTAAAACACCTATAACAATCAATACTCCATATTTCATTTTCATACCCCTTTAATTATTTATCAAAACTACGTTACTTATTGTTAAGAGCGGCTAAAAGGGGCTTATTTTTTGAGAAAATTTTAAGTTTTGAGTAGTAAAAAAATCGATTATTAAAACCTATTTTTGTTTTCTACAATTATTTTAATCTATGCCTGGTTTTGAATTATTTGGCGCTGATGAGCGTAAAGAAGTAAACGACGTTTTAGAAACGGGAATTTTAATGCGTTATGGCTTTGATGCTGCTCGCAAAGGAATTTGGAAATCTATAGAACTAGAAAATGCTATTAAAGAGCGTTTCCAAACGCCTCATGCACAATTGGTAAGTAGTGGTACAGCTGCTTTAACAACAGCTATGGCAGCATTGGGCATAGGTTATGGAGATGAAATCATCATGCCCGCATTTACTTTTGTGGCTAGTTTTGAAGCCGTAGTTTCTGTTGGTGCTATACCTGTATTAGTAGACATCGATAACTCCCTAACATTAGATCCAATAGCGGTTAAAAATGCTATTACTCCAAAAACTAAGGCAATTATGCCGGTGCATATGTGTGGTTCTATGGCCGATTTAGATGCCTTACAAGCTATTTGTAAAGAACATAACATTTTCCTTTTAGAAGATGCTTGTCAAGCTATTGGCGGCACTTATAAAGGCAAACCCTTAGGAAGTATTGGCGATGCTGGTACTTTTTCTTTTGACTTTGTAAAAACAATGACTTGTGGAGAAGGCGGGGTAGTTATGACCAAGCATGCTGATGTGTATACCAAGGCAGACCAATATAGCGATCATGGCCATGATCATGCAGGGAAAGATAGAGGTGCCGACTTACATCCATTTGTTGGATATAATTTTAGAATTTCAGAATTACATGCTGCTGTGGGTTTGGCACAAATAAAACGATTAGACAGTTTTCTAGCTTTACAGCAACGTAATCACCAAATTATAAAAGAAGCTTTACAAACTATACCAGAAATTAGTTTCCGAGTTGTTCCTGATGAGCAAGGCGATAGTTGTTCCTTTATTAGTTTCTTTTTGCCGAATGAAGCGCTTACCCAAAAAGTAGTAGCTGCATTTGCTGCACAAGGCATTGCTGGTAATTTTTATTGGTATAGCAACAATTGGCATTATATCAGCAAATGGGATCATTTAAAAAATGCTGCCTTTATGAATCATCTTCATCCCGATCATAAAGCGCAAATCATACATCATGCAACTAAATCTTTTGCGCAAAGCGATGCCATTATGAGCAGATGTATTTCTTCTGCTATAAGTATCGGATGGACAGAAGATCAAGTTAAAGAACGTGCAAGTGCAATGGCAAATGCTATCAAATCTGTTTTGCAATCGAATTAAAACCTTTAATTGCTTTTTCTAATGATGAATACCACTGAATTATTAAAGAAAGTAAGGCAAATTGAGTATAAAACGAAAGGCTTAAGCAATCACTTATTTTCTGGTGCTTATCACTCTGCTTTCAAAGGTAGAGGCATGTCGTTTAGCGAAGTGCGGGAATATCAATATGGTGATGACGTTAAAAATATTGATTGGAATGTTACCGCTCGCTTTAAAACTCCTTTTGTAAAAGTATTTGAAGAAGAACGCGAACTTACCTTAATGCTATTGGTAGATATCAGTGGCAGTAGCTTATTTGGTACACAACAATTAAATAAGCGTAGCTTAATTACTGAAATTTGTGCCGTATTAGCATTCTCTGCAAATACAAATAATGATAAAGTAGGTGTTATCTTCTTTAGCGATAAGGTAGAGTTTTACATCCCTCCTAAAAAAGGAAGTTCTCATATTTTAAGAATCATACGCGAGCTTATTGCTAGAGAACCAAAAGAGCAAAGTCAGACCGATATTGGAGAAGCCTTACAATTTTTAAATACTACACTTAAGAAGAAAACAATTTGTTTTCTAATCAGCGACTTGATTTCAAAACCCTTTGATAAACAATTGCAGATTACAGCAAGAAAACATGATTTAATAGGCATTCATATTAGCGATCCTTTAGATAGCGAAATGCCTAATCTTGGTTTGATAGATTATGTAGATGCTGAGTCGGGTAAAACAATAAGCATTGACACTAGCCATGCTAATGTGAGATACGATTACCACAAAGCCTTTGTTGCCCATCAACAGTATGCACAAAAAAGTTTTAGAAAACAAAACGCTACTTTATTGAGCATTCCAACGCATGCCGATTATATAAAAATTTTACAAGGTTTTTTTAAAAATAGATAAACTATGAAACGTATCCTCTTTATAGGTTTCATTTTACTGTGGAACTTTGCCACACATGCACAAACTGCTGCTACGGTGCAAGGCAAAGTAGATGCTAAAAATATTAGTGTTGGTGATCGAATCCATTATTTTTTAGAAGCTTCTATTCAGAAAAACAAAGGAAACTTAATATGGCCTAGCTTATCAGACACCTTCAATAACT
>Ga0222712_10001940_pt1 | contig 24611 bp, 14 predicted proteins | sample C33_657DmetaG_FD_165043 | JGI IMG/M metagenome (GOLD analysis project Ga0222712, IMG submission 165043) | Estuarine water microbial communities from San Francisco Bay, California, United States - C33_657D | ecosystem: Environmental > Aquatic > Marine > Unclassified | place: USA: California... | reverse complement strand
CATTTTCACCACCTATGCAGGTGAGAATCGTATTGATTACAGCATAAGGATAAAGCGGCTTGAGTTCTTTCAACAACAGATGAGGATAGGACTGCAAAGTCCGCACATCGGGTGTTTTGAAATAGCCCGACGGAACCGAGTGGCCATGAAAGACCAAATTGATCGTACGGTTCTTGGGCCACTGTTTTGCGAGTTCCTGTTTGATGGATTCCAGGTAATTGTCTTTCTCCTGGATTTTACCACGTTGATCCAACGAAAAAACATCGCCTGCAAAAGTTGCAAGGATTCCGGTAACCGCTGCATTTTTGATGAACTTTCTTCTAGAGGGGGTATTCATGGTATTAAATTAGGAATTTGTATTGACAGATTCAATACAAAATGATCATTACCCAATTAGGTCAGAAATTAAAAAACACCGATTATTGGTCGGTGTTTTTTTAACTAAGTCAGTATGAGTAACAAATTACTTAGGCAATACAACTGAATCAATTACGTGAATCAATCCATTGCTACCTTTAAGGTCTGTAGCAACAACTGTTGCGAAAGCCCCGTTCTCATCGGTTAGAATAACTTTTCCTTCTTTAACAGAAGCAGTAATGCTACCACCACTTACGGTTTTAAGCGTTACAGAACCACCGCCAGCTTTGATTGCCTTGAGTACAGCTGAAGCATCCAAGCTACCAGCTACAACATGGTAAGTCAAAATTTTGGCCAATGTAGCCTTGTTCTCAGCTTTCAACAAAGAGGCAACAGTTCCAGCAGGCAACTTTGCAAAAGCAGCATTTGTAGGAGCAAAAACAGTGAAAGGTCCTGCACTCTGAAGGGTTGTAACAAGGTCAGCAGCTTTTACAGCAGCTACCAATGTAGTGTGATCAGCAGATCCAACAGCAACATCTACAATTGTTTTTTGAGCAGATGCAGAAGTCAGGATAGCAGTTGCAGCGAATAAGGTTAAGGCGAGTGATTTAAAGTTCAGATTATGTATTTTGATTAATAACGCCACAAAAGGGAAATTGTTCAGCGGGAGATAAATCCAGCTCAACCAGCAAGCTTGGGTGCAAGCCCACATCGCCATTCCCCAAAGGCATTGAGCCAAAGGATTTTTCGCTGGGTGTAGTCCAGAACACGTTGTATATGAAAATCCTTAAACTAGTCTTATTCCTCAATGATCAGCTTCACCACATCTACATTACTGCTTCGAATATTTTTTGGGAGACTGATTTCCAATATCCCATTGCTATGTTTAAAGTCAACCGATTGATTGGTCCTTAATAAAATAGCCTTTGTTGGTTTTGGTGCATTTTTCCAGATAACAGATGATGTATCACCAGGCAAAAAATGCAAGTACGCAACGCCAGCATTGGTTGTTACAGGTGTATTCACCTCTTCGGGCCAAGGTCCGGCATTAACACCTATCACTGACTCCTTGCTGTGTTTCATCCACTTTGCCATTTCTTTCCATGCCATCAATGCCTGTGATGGTATTTCTCCAGATGCCATAGGACCTAGGTTGGCAAGCAAGTTTCCTCCCCATGCCCTCAATTTTACCAATTCAGTGATGACATCTTCTGCTTTATCCCAACTTCTATTTTCTAAATAAGACCATTTATCACTGGGCCAAGACGTTTCACAGGTTTCGAACCAACCTTCAAAGCGTTTTTTGGGAAGTGCACCTTCACTGTCCCCGTAATCACCCACTCCACCGTTGCGACGATTAATAACAATTCCAGGCTGAAGTTCCCGAACCAATTGATTTGGAATTTCCCCCTTTCCCCCATCAAACCACATTAAATCAATCTTTCCATAATTTGTAAGGAGTTCCCTTACTTGATGATTGATATATTCAATACGCTTTTGTTCAAATTCAGGTGTGCGCTTAGGTAATACAGTAGGTTGATGATCCATGTCCAACTGCACTTTATTGTTATAAGAAAAGTTTTTGTACTGACGCTCAAAGTACCAATCAGGTGGTGAATAATATAAACCAACCCTAATCTGGTATTTTTCGACAAGCGGTAACAAATTCCTTCACAAAATCTCGCCCCGCAAACTGAAACCGGGTTCCAATTTCTCCATCATTCGAAGGCCATAATGTAAATCCATCATGATGTTTAGCAACAAAGACCGCATAAGTTATTCCTGCAGCTTTTGCACCCCTTATTATTTTATCAAAATCCATTTTACTTGGATCCCATTTTTCTGCTAAGGCATAATAAGCATTTGGGGTCAAGGTATGATCTTTCCAAGGCTTATTCGCTAGCATACTCCAGGACAAATCTCCCACACCACTAACAGCGGCCATGCCCCAATGAATAAAAATTCCTAACCCAGCTTTTGGAAACCACTGTGCTCCAGGGTGATCATTAGCGTATCCTTTCTTTTGTTCTGTTTGCTTTAATGCTTGTGCTTGTAAAATAGCAACGGAATCTAGCGCATTATTATTTTGTTGGGCAAATGGGGCTATCTTGGCAAATAGTAGAATAACTAGAATAAATATTTTATGCATTTTCATTTGACCTAAGTTAAAGCAATAAATGCATTTTTTTAAACTAGCTAGTCACTCGAAATTGTATCATTAAATTTTTCTTGCCTATCCTATACTGCTCGAAAAACTGTCTTCATTCTGGCATTTGTGGAAATAAAGCCCTTCTGAGGATTGCAGTTATGAGAAATTTTTCAAGTGACCATCCCCAATTGATAACAAAAGTTGAAATAGAACTTGGTTGAATACCATCAGTAGATCCGATAATTATGCCCCTCAATAAAATTAAACTGAAATGCAAAACGTTTCTTTTCCCAAGAAACTATACTGTTGGTTGTCAAATCAATAATTTTCAAATCTTTCCAATTCGGATTCTCTATGGAAATCACAGATTGAGTCTTACCATCTTTTCCATAAAATACAGTTTTGGCTTTGTTGGCCACAGGGTATATCCTGCCTTTCAATTCACTTTCAATTTCTTCAATCACTATCCCTGTTCCTCCTGCGAAGAGCGGGGTTTTCTCAACTGGAATTTCAAAATCCTTTAATAACATTGGGCCATTGTATTCCTTGCCATTGTCGTAGTCTATCCATTTACCTTCTGGCAAATAAACATTTCTACTTTTGGCAGTTTCATAATCGTCTCCATACAAGGGATAAGCCATGAGCGCATCTCCAATCATCCATTGAAATCCTCTTTCTTTATAATTTTCCCTGTCATGGACATTTACATCATTAGGATATGCTATAGGAAGAGGAGTCATTGTATGAGGATAACCCTCTTGATAAAACTTTATGGCATTGCTATAAAAATAAGGATGCAAACGTGCATGCAACTGAGCGGACTCCAATAATATTTTAGACACCTGCTCATCCTTATAATTCCATGGTCCTTTTCCCATAGACATAGAGGAATGTAAAGAAGCAATACGGGCATTGCGCATCAAATAAACCTTGATTCGGTTAGATACTTCACCATCAAAATTTCGCCCGCCAAACATTCCGCCGATAATATCCATATAGGTCAGCGGAAATCCACTGTAAGCGAGTGTTAGAGAATTGACCGGTCCCCTGTCCTGGTTCATGTCGTAATTAAAATCATCGATTCTGTGTAATTCACCGGCCGAAGTCAAATATGCATTTCTGATCATGATCAGATAGCCCTTTTTCTTTAATGCGATATTGGCCGGATCTATTTTATCGTCCGGAAATGAATATTTTTCATATCCATACACGTCTTCCTTAAAACCATCAACCTGCCATTTATCGCATAAACTTACGTACCACTTTACAGCTTCTTCATTGTGCGTATCAAGCAGAAAAACAGGACTTTTAGGGAATCCGATTGTATAAACTTTCGCTACTCCATTCTCCTTCAGGAAATATCCTTTGATCAAACCCTCTTGCGAGAATGGCCCGTTATGGATAAAGGCTATCCTCAAGCCTATGATAAATTGAAGTCCTTTGTTATTAAAATATTGTTTTAGCGCTTGAGGGTTGGGATATTTGACTTTGTCCCACATGCCAAAACTGGTAGTAGCTTTATATTTTTCATCGGTTTGAGGCCAAAAACCAGATCCTATGACCATCCATTTTAAAGGATACTTCAAATCCAAATAGTGATCTATATCACGCTTAACGGTTTCTTCTGATGTATTCCAGGCCAGTGCTCCCCATGCCTCCCAGCCTACACCATAAAACGCATAAGCTGGCTTCATTACAGGAAAACCGTTTTGATTTCTTGCTCGAAGAAAATTCGAATAGATGGCCTTTGTATCTCCAAAAAAATAATACAACGAAGCTACTTTTGCTGTGCGACGGCTTCCCTGTATGATCTCATCCGCTGTATTGACTACTATTTTAGTGCCTGGGTCAATATTGATAAGTCCAAACTGATTCATTGGATAGACGGCGAAATTACTTACCATACGGGAAGCATTGCCGCTTGAAGAACTATAATCATAATTAGAAAAACCACTAATTTCTGTATTGTATTTTCCTTTGTTCTCAGGAAGCCGGTTCCACCAGTTGGCTACTACATCACCCAATCCATATCCTGGACTAACTCCTGCAGTGCGCAAAGCCATGGCAATGGCTTCACCATTGGGATTCTCAATCTGAAAAAGAGCAGTTTCTTTTCCAAGTTTTAATCTTATGATTATTGCATTCTTATTTTCAAGCGTCACTTCAAAAGAATATAGGCTATCCTTTTCTCCAATGTATTTTGTAGTCTTGGCCTGAGAAAGTTTTTCAGGATCTCCGGCCAATAAACCGGAAACAGGGTGATCAGGGACCATGTTTTTCCCATCGGCCTTTTGAAAACCATATCGAAACCCTTTCTTGATTACTACAAATTCTATCCCTTGCCTGTTGCTTACGACTATTTTATCCGCATCTTCTGTAACATTTGAAATTTGTCCGTAAGTACACTGATGTATCAAAATAAACGAACCAATAAAGATTAAGCCTTTTAATAACTTACTTATCAGACTGATGTGTTTCATGATTTTTATTATCAACAAAATTAAATTTACCCAATTTTTTTCGTTTGGCAAGTCCTATGGTTAAACCCTGCGTAATGAACCATTGGCGGAGTTAAGAGAGAAAAAAACGCCCTGAAAAGGTTGGATGCACTAGGATGAATGGCAGGTGATGGTTGGTTGAAAAAGGCAAAGTAGATGAGCCATTATTGTCATTGTTGCAATCTATCATCAATCGCATACAAAAAAACCCTGGCTTTCGCCAAGGCTCATGATGTTTTGTCGGTAAAAAAAACCTCAACAAAAGAAAACTAATTAGTGTTTAATTCCATCCTGGGTTTTGTACCAGTTTAGGATTGCGTTGCAAATCGTTAAGCGGAATAGGATATAAGTAATTTCGCTCGTTCCATTTCCGTGGAATTTCATTCATCCATATCAGCTCGCCAGATGTGCCATTTTTCAATAATTGAGAATTAACAGCAGTACCAATTCTTGCCGAGACATCCACATACGTTACTCCGCTTACTGCCGGTGTAGGACGTGTACCCTGGTAAAATGCAACGTCTAAAATACCATCCTCATTCAAATCCATTGGCAGATTCAGTGCAGCAACATAAAAACCATTCCAAGGCTTTTCCATCAACTCTCCTCTTTTCCAGCGCAGAATATCTGCAAAACGAAATCCTTCCAAACTTAATTCAATGCCACGTTCTCTTCGGATTTCAAGAATGGATGGATCAGAAATATTAGGGAAATAATTTTTTACAAGATAAGGATCTGCTACAGCTGGCTTAATGGTTAAGCCACCTGTTATACCTGCCCTTGCTCTAAGTGCACCAATGGTAAGAGCCCACTCCTGATTGGTTAATGTACCCAACTCTGCCTTTGCTTCTGCAAAATTCAGTAATACTTCGGCATAGCGAAACAATGGAATAGCATTGGTGTTTAGTCTGCCTGCGTCTAAACTTGTATTGTCTAAAGTAAGTTTTATGGGTTGGTAACCTGTAAAAGTATAAGAGAAAACGGGCGGTGCAGGCACTGGCTGTCCATTGGTTATTCTCTTATAATCTAGGCAACGGATGGATTGCTTTAACCTAAGATCACGGTTCTTCACCTCGTCTTTAAAAAGCATTGTTGCATAGGCAGGATTGTTTGTAAAAGGCGTACCATCAATGTTTAAATACGTATTGATAAAATCGCGTGTAAAGCTGGCTTTACTACCATAGGTACCACTTGTCCACCACCAGTTAGCATCATTTAACACCCCAAGGTTAACATCTGCAACAGCTGCTTGTAAAACTTCGTTGGTCAAAGGAGTATTGCTGGTAAATACATTGCGATAAGATGCCCCCGTACCACCAGCAGTGTTAATAGAAAAACCACCGTTTTTTATAATTTGGTCAGCTGCCGAAGCTGCCTCCTGTAACCACCTGTTGGCAGTACCTGTCAAATTTAATGAAGTATGGTATTTTCTGAAAGTCCCCTCAAAAAGACAAACCCTTGATTTTAAAGCAAAAGCTACCCATTTTGTAACTGTTGTGCGGCTGGGGTCGTTTGCTGTTGAAATGTTGGCACAGGCAAAGTCAAGGTCGGCTAAAACGGAGTCCATAACCAGTTCTCTTTTGTCACGTCCAGCATTCAATGCAGGATCATTGATATCTAACGGTTTTCCGATCCAAGGCACATCGCCAAATCGCTGAACTTTATCCATGTAGAAATAAGCCCTGAAATAACGCGCTAAACCCAAATAATTATTCCGAACACTTAATGGCACTGCCGGGTTGTTACAATTCTGAATGAAATAGTTGATGTTCCTTAAATCTGTCCACGACCATCCTGAACTATTGTTGGCTGCAAACCCGCCTTCCCTAATGAAATCAGGTACTGCCCTTACTGCCAGGTAATCTGACATTGCATCTAGCGAAATGGAATTACCAGGAAGAAATCCCAATCCATAAAATGAATTCGTATACAGTTTAAGGCCGTTTTCGTTACCAAATACTGCATTTTGAGAGGCAGTTGATTGTGGTACCTGCTCTAATTTTTCGCAGGCTGAGAAACCTACAAATGCCAGAAACAATACTATGATTAACTTTTTCATCCGTTTGATATTTAATGTTTTCAGTTGACTTGGTTTGGTATTTACACTGATGTTAAAAACCAAGGTTTACTCCCAAAGAATAGCTTTTTAGCATTGGATAATTGTATCCATCACCACTGTTACCACTGTTTGTATCCCGATCTGATCGCACAGCATTTTCAACATCAATGGTATTTTTTACAATCCTATACATCGGCGAATAAGTAAATAAATTCTCACCAGAGAAGTATAATCTCATGCTTTGCGCACCAATACGCTTTGTCAAATTTGAAGGAAGATTATAACCGATCTGGATATTTTTCATTCTGCAGTAAGCAACGTTTTGCAGATAACGAGTTTGTGAAACACCCAATGTACGGGTAGTGGCGTTGGAAGCGGCTCTTGACATTGTTCTTGGAAAATATGCATTTGTGTTTTCTGGTGTCCACATATTACCTAAATGGAAAATGGGAATATTGTTGTACGGACGATTATATTGTCCCCAAAACATTTCAGCTTCAGTACTTGGGTACCACTGTTGTTTACCTACACCTTGAAGGAAAACAGAGAAAGAAAAGTTATTCCAGTCGGCTCCTAGGTTAACTCCGAATGAATATCTGGCTGAGGAATTACCAATAATTCTTCTATCACCAGACTTACCTGCTTTATCTTCGCCCACGTTAATTAAGCCGTCTTTGTTAAGGTCTCTTAGTTTAATATCTCCTGGGAACCATAAGCCAGTGGGAGATGCTCTCATTTGTGGATTCTGCTTGGCATGAGAGGCGATGTCTGCAGCATCTGTAAAAAAGCCTTCCGTTTCGTAACCCCATATCTCTCCGATTGTTTGTCCGACGTAAAAATCGTTCAAGAATTTTTCGGGATTGTTGTATTTATCAATTATTGTTTTATTGTCTGATAAAACAATTCGCACATTGTATTTGAATGGTTTTTTACCATTTCCTAATTTGTCTCTCCATGTAATGGAAGTTTCCCAACCTCTTGTAGTTAAATCAGCATAGTTTCCTCTTGGTACGGCAGCTCCGAACACTGCGGGAGGAGTAAGTCCAAACGTAAACATATCTGTGGTTTTGCGAACGTAAGCATCACCAGAGAAGCTCAAGCGATTTGAAAATATGGAAATATCTAAACCAATATTACTGGTGGTAGAAGTTTCCCAAGTTAGGTTATCAGGAACTACCGCAGGATTGCGGGTTGTTTGAGGTCTTGTTCCGTTTAAAATAACACCTGACTGGTTTATGTTGAAAAGTTCTTGGAAGGCATATGAAGCAATATTACCATTTCCCAGTGATCCATAAGAAGCTCTGACCTTAAGTTCAGATATAGCTTTTGAAGAAACTTTCCAGAATGACTCTTTATTGATTTTCCAACCTGCAGAAACTGATGGAAAGAAACCGAAGCGTTGATTAGAAGGGAATTTTGATGAACCGTCGTAACGGGCATTAACTTCCACCAGGTAACGATCTTTATAGGCATAATTCAATCTTGAAAAACCCCCTAAAATAGCCCACTGCTCGTAACCTCCACCAGTAGTTATTGCCTGACCTAAGGCCAGGTTTAAATCGCTTGCATCATCAAAGATCAGACCATTGCGCTGTACAGCAATACGGTTGAAAGTTGACTGTTCGTAGTTGTATCCAACCATTGCCTTTAGGTAGTGATTGTCGCCGAAATAATTTTCATATTCAGCATACACATTGGTTGCCAAATATCTGGTTTTAGCATCATCAACTGCTATATCGTTGGTAGTTTGACCTACGTAAGAAGTAACACCTAGGAAATTACTGAACGGAACCTGTACGCGTTTTTGGTACCTGTTGTTATTGGTATTCCGAAAAGTAAAATCAACATTCACCCTGAGCTTATTATTGAAGAACCTACTTCTTAAACCTGTGATGTTTCTTAATACTTCATTGCGTGTATCAATGCCATTTTTCCCGTAAAAAAAATCACCTATTGTATATGCCGATGAAAAAGTTAACGAACCATCCGGATTGAACAATGGCATGGTGGGCTTTCCTTCATCTGCAATATTCCTCCAAATACCACCACCTTCACCCACGTTAATGGGGTTGTGATAATTTACTACGGAATAGTCGGTATTGTTTTCGACCGTCAACCATGGGAAAGCTTCAATTGAACCCCTTGCCCTGAAGTTTTTCGTATCGTAGTCATCGCTGTTGTACTTGAATAAACCATCTTGTTTGAGAAAACGACCAGATACCAAAAACGTTGATTTGTCTCCACCCCCGCTCACTGATAAATTATTTTCAAAAGCAGCTGTATTTCTTTTATACAATTCCGCATAATAGTCTGTACTGCCGTAGTAAGTGTACTCGCCCGTTACAGGATCTACTTCAACTGTTTTGTATGGTAGACCAGACTCAGATCTTCTCTTAAATTCATCAAGATAGGCTTGCGAAAATTTTTGGGTCTTGTTGGCATTTTGAGGAAATGCACCATCTCCGTTTATAAAAGCCTCTGAAAACATCTTTGACCACAGATAACCATCGGTTACAAAATCAGGCGTGACTACTGGAGATTTTATTGCATAATTACTTGAATAGGTTACGTTGGTGCGGCCTTTAAGTCCTTTTTTTGTAGTGATTAGTACCACGCCAAATACACCTCTTGCACCATATATTGCTGCTGAAGCTGCATCTTTTAATATTGACACGGTTTCAACATCGTTAGGATTTAAAAGACTTGGATCTCCTTCAAAACCGTCAATTAAAATAAGCGCATTACCACCTTGCCCAATTGAAGTAGTACCCCTTATATTATAGGAAGGGGACTGAGTAGGTTTGCCATCCAACATTTTCAAATTTAAGTTAGGAAGCATGCCCTGTAAACCTTGGGTAAGATTTGTCACTGGCCTATTCTCTAAATTTTTTGAAGTAACCTGGTCTACAGCTCCGGTTGCATTTATTCTTTTTTGTGTGCCATAACCTACCACGATTACCTCATCCAAATCGAGGTTTGTAACGGCTAGTGGCACCTTAATTGGAGTATTTCCAGAAACTTGTACAATGTAATTGCGGATCAATTGCTCCTTATACCCTGTAAATGATATAATAAAACGGTATTTAGCACCAACAGTAAGTTGATTAAAACTGAATTCACCCGTACTGCTTGTGATGGTGGTATATTGAGCGGTGCTTCCAATTTCATTCGCAGCAGTAATGGTAGCGCCAACAATTGGAAGCCCTGCCTCATTAGTTACAATACCCGCAACAATTGACTTTGTTTGGGAAAAACTATTAGAAGAAATGCCTAACAGAAGCAAAATAACAACACCGATAAAGCTGTACCGCCTTGTTTCAATTTTCATTGTTATGTTATTAAAAGATTAATTGAGTAAAACAACTTGTGCCTGTAAAGTGTACAGTACAATTTTTGTAAAGTCAAATTACAATTATTAGTAAAATACAAATCTTTTACAAGTTTAACAAATTATTATAATTAGAATAATGGATTGTTAATTGCAGCGGCGAAAGTGAATCAAAATGAATCGATTAGAAATGGCCGTCCTTATGATGGGTGGCTAAAAATTACAAAGTATTATGCCATTTACTTCAACTCTTCAGCCAATTTATTAACAGCCTCAACTGAAATAGAGAATTTCACTGCAATTTCTTCATGTGTTAATTCACCCTTATGAATTTCTTTAATGATGGGTTTAAACAAACGAACCCCTTCTTCGCGTCCCTGCTCAAGTCTTCTGTTAAACCCTGCATGATGAAGCAGTGAGCTATCACCAATCGCGCACAATTGAGCCCTGGCTAGATCATAATGAGATCGTATGCCAATTATGGATTAAATTCATTAACTGATAAGTGAAACTTCAATTATTAACTGTTTCTATTGAAATGAAAAATATGGACCTAAAATCTTTCAAACAATTGCTGTCACTAATCCTGATGATATTGGTTTTCACTTCTTTCCAAGCAGAAAAAAAACCAGCCCCTCCGCAACCCAATATTGTAGTCATTTTCATGGATGATATGGGCTATGGCGATTTAAGCTGTTATGGGTCTACAACTATTTCCACCCCAAACATTGATAAATTGGCAGCCAATGGCATGAAATTTACAGATTTTCATGTAGCAGCCTCTATTTGCACGCCATCGCGTACAGCCCTGCTGACGGGCTGTTACCCGCATCGTCTCGGCTTGCCAAAAGTGCTTTTCCCGGAGAGTAAAGACAATCCTGGTAACACAGGTTTAAACCCGGAAGAGCAAACCATTGCTGAATTGCTAAAGGGAAAGGGATATGCAACATCCATGGCTGGAAAATGGCATTTGGGTGATAAAAAAATGTTTTTACCAACGCAACAAGGTTTTGACCAGTATTTTGGTGTGCCTTACAGCAATGACATGACCATAGCGCCTGACATGGTATTATCTGAAAATGCATTCCTTCGAAATGGTATGACCAGGGAAATGATACAAAACTATGCCTCGCTGAAAATGGTTAACAAGAACCACCAGACACCACTGATGAAAAATAACAAGGTCATCGAGTTTCCAGCTGATCAAAGTACGCTGACCAAACGTTATACAGCATTCTGTATTGATTTTATTAACCAACAGGCAGGGAGATCGCCGTTTTTCATGTACCTGGCCCATACCATGCCTCATATTCCGATTTCGGCTTCCAAAGATTTTACAGGAAAATCCAAAGGGGGTTTGTATGGTGATGTTATTGAAGAAATTGATTGGTCTGTCGGAGAGATCATCAATGCATTGGACAAAAAAGGTGTCTTGGACAATACCCTGGTTATCTTCACCTCCGATAACGGACCATGGCTTTCTTATGGAAATCATGGAGGAAGTGCGGGAATACTCAGGGGAGGTAAATTTGATATTTTTGAAGGCGGTTTCCGCGTACCCTGCATCATGTCTTTGCCAAGTGTTATTCCAAAAGGCAAAGTTTCCGATGAATTCATTACTAGTGTAGATATAGTTCCAACCATTTGCGAGATGACCGGAACAAATTTGCCTTCAAAAAAGATCGATGGAATAAATGTGTTGCCTGTGCTCAAGGGTAAAAAGATGAGAAAAATCCTTGACAACAGATATTTTTATTATTTCTCAGAAAATAAATTAACGGCTATACGGAGAGATAAATGGAAATACATCATACCCATCACTTATCGAGTTGTAACAAATCCAGGAAAGGACGGGAAAAACGGAAAAACAGAACCCTATCAGCAGGGAGAGGCACTGTATGATCTCGATAAAGATATCTCAGAAAGTAAAAATGTCATTAAGGAAAATCCAGAAATAGCAAATGAACTCAAAACTGCACTGGAGGCATTTGAACAAACGATCAAAGAAGAATCACGGCCTGTTGGGGTGGCTGCAAAACAATAACGTAAATTCAGTAACCATTTATTGACTACATGAAACTAAAATATTATGTTTTATTCGGCATGCTACTGTATACATGCTTTGTATCGTATACAATTGAAAAGAAATCCAAAGTAAATATCAATAGCATTCAAAGTTTTTCTGAAGCGTTTGTCAATCCATCCATGGCTTACAGGCCTGGTGCTTACTGGACCTGGCTGAATGGAGATGTAACAAAGGCTTCTATTACCCATGATCTGGAGGAAATGAAAGCCAAAGGAATGGGTAGGGCAGAAATATATGACCTGTTGGCGATGCATAATCCGGATGGGAAGTATGGAGTAGGTCCTGAATTTCTGGGTGAAGAATCTGTACAATCCATTTTACATGCATTGGCAGAAGGGAAGCGGCTCGGTATTCAAATCGGCATGGTAGCATCCAGTGGATGGAATGCGGGAGGGCCATGGGTGCAACCCGATTGGGCAGCAAAAGCACTATACACATCAACCCTGTCATTGGTTGGCCCAAGCATATATTCAGACAGTTTGCCGTTACCTCATTTCCCTAAACAGAGTCCTAAAGACAAGAACGGCGTTCCTCAGTACATGAAGGAAATCGCCGTAATGGCTATCAGGGATAATCCGGATAAAAAAATTAGTACATCGGAAGATGTCATCATTCTGAACAAACAATTCGATGGAAAAAAACTACAATGGCAGGTTCCTGAAGGAAAATGGAAGATTCTCAGATTTGTATGTTCTAATACCGGTCAGCACCTGATTGTGCCCAGTCCTAATTCAGATGGGTTACAAATTGATTTTCTTGATCCCAAAGCAACCACCCGTTATTTACAACATATATTAAACCGTTTACGCATTACAAAACAAAATGCCAAAACCTCCGGATTATCTTATCTCTCCTTTGATAGTATGGAACTAGATGAGGCAACGACATGGACAGATTCTATGCAAAATATTTTCATGGCTCATAATGGTTACGATATTCTTCCTTATCTGCCTGCTTTTGTAGGGTGGGAGCTTCCTGGTGGCAATGACCTATTTCTTCTACAATACAAAAAAACGGTAAGTGATCAACTTATTTTCAGTCATTACAAAACAGGACGTGATTTCCTTGCGGAATATGGTATTCAACTGAATGCCGAAGCAGGAGGACCTGGACCTCCATTGTGGAAGTCATGTCCAGTTGAAGCTTTGAAGGCTTTGGGAAATATCAATATCCCACGCGGTGAATTCTGGATTCGAAATCGGTATAATATGTTTCTCGTTAAAGAAATAGCCAGTGCTTCTCATATTTATGGCCTTAATTTGGTAGATGGAGAATCATTCACCACATGGAGAAGATGGAAAGATGCACCACATGAATTGAAAAAATATGCTGATCGTGCATTTTGTGAAGGATTGAACAGGATTACGATGCACGCCTTCGCAAATACTCGGCCAGAGTTTGGTTTGCCAGGAAGAGCATATCATGCAGGTTCGGATATCAATCCAACCACTACCTGGTGGAAAGAGGCCAAACCATTCATGGATTATTTATCAAGATGCTCGTACATGTTAAGTCAGGGCAAATTTGTTGCTGATGTTGTTTATTATTATGGAGACAAAGCCCCTAATTTTTTTCCGGAATTACAAGGCTCTCCAGATAGACCCAAAATCAATGGATTAAGTTTTGGATATGATTTTGATGTTATCAATTCAGATATTTTATTGAACAAAATAGAAGTTTCTAATGGCAAATTGGTTTTACCCGATGGCTTAAATTATAAATTACTTGTAATACCAGGCAGAAAGGATATTCCTGTCCAGGTGATCAATAAAATAAATAAGATGATGGCTGCCGGTGCCAAGATCCTATTTTTAAATACGGCAGAAATACCGTCAGGCATAAAGGATCCTGCACTTAAAAATATTTCCATTGATGATGCTTTGAAAAAATTGGATATCGGAAAAGATTTTACTGCTGATGCTGAAAAGTTTGATTTTATCCATAGGACAACAGCAGTAGGAAATGTTTATTTTATTCGAAATAAAACAGACCAGGCAATATCCGAAGAATGCCAATTCCGGGCAATTGGAAAACAGGCTGAATATTGGGATCCGATAACTGGAAATCAATATCAAATAAATGATCTAAAAACATTGAATGGGAACACAAAAATTAAGCTGCAGTTAGCACCCAATGCGTCGTGTTTTATAGTATTCAGTTCTGAAAGACGAACACTTCCTTCCTATAATATCACAAAGGAAACAAAGAGCCATGAATTAAATTCCCCTTGGACTTTATCCTTTCCTGAAAAATGGGGAGCACCAGATTCGGTCAAAATGACCGAACTGATTTCCTGGACGGACCATACAGATGAGGGTGTAAAATACTTTTCAGGCACAGCAACTTATAAAAACAGTTTTGACATCTCTCGTGAATCGCTTACAAAAGACAGTATCATCAAAATAAATTTGGGAGAAGTATTGGATGTTGCAAGAATTTTTATCAATGGAAAATCAGCTGGCGTTTTATGGACACCACCCTTTTCATTGAACATTAAAGACCATCTGAAACCCGGAAGAAATACGCTTGAAATACAGATAACCAATATGTGGATTAATCGACTTACAGGTGACATGAATTCAATTGACGGAAAAAAATACTGTCAAACCAATATTCCCTATAACAGAAAAGACAGATTTCCGAATGAGCATGGAGATGAAAAATTTCATGTTCAAAGAGCTGGAATGATCGGACCTGTTAGCATAGAGGAAATACAAACATCTATGATAAGGTAAAATAATTACATAAATTTTTATGGATGCAGTTTTGACTTTTATCCTCAATTTATCAAAACAAATTCCGTAATCCATTGATTTATTCAAAGGGTGAAAACGGGGAGCTTACGTAGAATTTAATCAGTATATTCAACTCTTAAACGCTTAACTGTTATATGCAACCTCTTTCCCGTTCTCTGTTCCTAAAGCGGTCGTTTCAATTTGGTGGATCATTAATGCTGAGTCAGATCCCCTTTTCTTCAGTTCTTGCCCGTTCTAATGTAACGGATTTGCTACAACGGATGATCAAAGCCAATGATGAGCGGGTGAATGTTTTGTTGACATCCTCGAAACAAACTTATGGCAGAGGAATAGGAAAAGAGCTTGCTTGTGTAGCAGCTGCATATGTAACAACCACATCATTTTATTTTCACAAGCGTGAACTAATCAGGTTGATGGAACAAATTTTAGAGATTCTAAAGAATAGTCAGAGTGAAGATGGTACGTTGAATTTTGGAAATCTTGAATCGCCTCCGGATACGGGTTTTTTGTTGGAACCCGCTACTGCGGCTGCTAATATTTTATTGAAAGATGGTTCTGATGATGTAAAAGGGGTCAATGCGGCATTAAAATCTTTTATCCAGAAGGCTTCGGAGGGATTGATCACGGGTGGGGTACATACTCCGAACCATCGTTGGGTAGTGTGTGCAGCGTTAGCGAAGATCAATAAACTATATCCTGATGAGCGTATAGTAAACAGAATCGACGAATGGTTGGCTGAAGGAATTTTTATGGATGCGGATGGACATTACCCGGAGAGAAGCCAAAATTATGCTGTCGTTGAGAACAATTCATTGATCACACTGGCGCGCATGCTTGGGAAAAAAGAATTGCTGGATCCTGTTCGGCGGAATTTGAGTATGACCTATTACTACATGGAACCCAATGGTGATCTTGTAGTGAATGATTCAAGGAGACAGGATCAATGGACTTCTAAACGAATGGTTGCTTTTTATTTGCATTATCGTTTTATGGCGATACATGATGGTCATCCAACTTATTCAGGCATTGCTCAATTAATTGAATCATTTGATGATTTTGATAAGGAGGTAGTGAGGCAAGGACTGATTTATTTTTTAGATGATCCCATTTTGCAGCAGGAGTTACCCTCTCCGGTAAAGCCAGAAACAAACTTCGAAAAATTATTTTCAACTTCCTCATTGTTGCGTATTCGTAGAAACAATATAACCAGTACATTATTTGGCGGTACAGACCTTCCATTATTGATTGCATCAGGTCGTTCCTGTTCACCCAATATTTTTTCTTATCGAAAAGGAGATGCTATTTTAAGGTATCTCCGACTGTCGACAAATTTTTTCAGCACTGGATATTTTTATAGCAATGGGTTGAAGAAGACAGCAACGGGATACGTCTTGCATAGCGAGCTGGACGTGCCTTATTATCAACCCTTACCGAAGGATTTAAGAAAGAAAGATGGTGATTACGCACTGAGTCCGAGTATCGATGATCGTTTTTGGAATAAAATGGATTTCAAGAACCGGCCTGTTAGTAATGTGAAAACATTAACGACTGTCCTTACATTACATGAGAAGGATGGGTTGAATGAATTAATTTATGACATTGATGGTCCTAAAGGCGTACTCGTAACAATTGAGCTTTGCTTTAATAGTGGAGGAGAACTATCCGGATCATTTCAACGTGTTGGAGACAATATGTTTTTAGAGGCTGGTACCGGATCATATCGTTTTGGTAACGACACCATCCAGTTTGGACCAGGTTTGAGTGAACATCAAAACCTGCGGGACCTGGAAGGAGAGCGCTATTCAACACATTTTGGAAGTTTAAGAACCGATGGTATGCATGTGTATATAACGGGTAAGACTCCTTTTCAGCATTGCTTACAGTTCAGGTAATCATTTATAAAATAATTGATCATTTAATTTTAGTAATGCACTAAAATCTTTCTACTAGTTAGAAGGAAAAATGCAAAACCCCAATCCTTAGAAGTATGAAGAGAGCGTTTAGAATAATGTTCTTATTAGTAGTGTTTGGTTTAATATTTGAAATTACAAACCAAACATTTGCCCAAACAAATCCAGACTTATCAACGGCAAAAACACAATTCACTGTCCCTAAAATGATTTTAGCTGAGCCAAGAGCAGGGTTAAGAGTAAAACAGACAACCAAGGGATGGGAAAATACTGACGTATATCATGTCATTTATTTGCCCAAAAACTGGAAGCCCAATAAAAAATACCCAATAATTATTGAATATGCGGGCAATGGTTACTACAAAAATAAATATGGTGATGTTTCTAATGGGTCTGTAGAGGGAAGCAGTTTAGGTTACGGTTTAAGTAAGGGTAAGGATTTTATTTGGGTATGTATGCCATTTGTTGAAGTGAAAAATGGGAAAAAGAAAAATGCTGTAACATGGTGGGGAGACATAGAAGAATCTAAAAAATATGTACTTGCGACCATAAATCTCTTGGAAGAAAGCTATGGGGCAGATAAAAATCGAATACTCATAGCAGGCTTCTCTAGAGGCGCAATTGCTTGTAACTACTTAGGTTTATTTGATGATGAGATAGCCCCGGTTTGGAAAGCGTTTTTTTGTCATTCTCATTATGACGGAGTACGTGAAAACTGGCCATATCCTTTTGCGAATAGAGCATCAGCACTCATGAGATTAAATAGACTAAATGGCAGGCCACAGTGGATTTCACAAGAGAACAATACAACAAATATTATTACATATTTAGAAGATACTGGAATTGCAGGTGATTTTACTTTTTGTAGTATCCCATTTCGTAATCATAGCGATGAATGGGTACTTAAAAAAACTCCTGAGGCGAAAACTGCGAGAGACTGGTTAAGAAAAGTTATGAAATAATTTATTGCCTCAACCCCATATATCTTTAACAGAATTAGGTTAAAGTTTTTGAAAATTTCAACCCGCCGAGATCTTTCATTTATGTAAGCTCCCCTCAATTTTTGGACCATTTTGGATTAGCGTTTTTAGCGGTTTGAGACATTAAACTTTTGATCCGCACACCTCATTTCTACCCAAATAATGCTGACGGGTTCATTTTTAAAATATCCTGCCAGCTCAAGGCTGAGTTTCCAACCAGCAAAACTTTATCGGGATTGAATTTCTTTTTAAAAGAAGCCATGCCTGAAGTCTTTTGTACGGATCCACTTTTGACTTCAATGCCAATCAATTGTTGATGCTCCATTACAAAATCTACCTCTTCATCTCCTTCTCTCCAATAACTAAGTGCAAAATCTCCGGAAACAGCATGATTCAGCAAATGGCCTCCCACAGCTGATTCCACTAGTCTACCCCAAATAGCAGGATTCCTCATCGCTTCCGTAAAACTGTAATTACTTTGTGCACTAATCAGCGCAGTGTTATACACTTGAAATTTGGGACTGGAAGATTTTTTCCTGATGACATTTTTTGAATATTTTTCAATACCTGCAACCAAACCTGCTGTGCTCAAGAGGGACAGATAGTGGGACAGCGTTGTGGTGTTCCCTGCGTCTTTCAATTGACCTAACATTTTATTGAATGAAAGTATTTGTCCTGAATAATGACAAGACAATTCAAAAAGTCTTTTCATCAATGCAGGTTTATCTACTCTGGTCAACATCAAAATATCTTTGGATATGCTTGTCTCGATCAACGAATCTTTCACGTAATTTTTCCACCGCTGTTCATCGGATATCAAAGTTGCAGCACCAGGATAACCACCAAACCAAACAAATTGATTTTCGTTCCAATCAAAAGCTTCATGCATTTCCGAATAGCTCCAATGGCTCATGAATGTTGTTTCAAAGCGACCGGCCAGCGATTCGGTCAATCCTTGTTGGATTAATAATCTAGACGAACCTAATACAACTACTTTCAATGATACATTGTTTTTTGTATCAGTATCCCAAAGCAATTTTACTGTCTCACTCCAATTGTTAATTTTCTGAATTTCATCAACTACTAGTAAAAACTCTTTAGCCCCTGATTGTTTAAGTTTAATCCGGGAAGTCTCCCATTGCTGTTCCAACCAAAACGAATTGGATGCATCCACTGCATCTGCTGAAACCACTAAAGATTCAGATGCATATTTCTGCACCAACTGATTCACTAAGGTTGTTTTACCCACTTGCCTGGGCCCTAAAATGACCTGAATGAATTTTCTCGGCTCTTGAATTCTTTTTACAACTTGTTGTAAATGAAGTCTTTCGAACATAAAATATAATTTACTCAATATATTGAGCAAATTTACTCAATTGATTGAGTATTTTCAAATAAGAATTTGAAGATTACAAAGCAACAGACGAAAAATGAAGAAGAGTAACTTTGGGGAACAATGTTCGCTCACAAAAAAAACCTGGCTAAAGCCAAGGCTAATTTGACCTGTCGGGAAGACAGGATTGGCTTCGGCCACCCTTTTCTAGTGTAAGTATTCCTGTTTTGGTGTCAGTTTATCAAGCCGGCATTTAAAATTCTCTACATCCAAAATATGCGACAGAATCAAATCCCAGTCTGACAAGAGAAAAACCAATTGAAAAAAAGGTTGAACGGGATGTATACAAAATAACGAGTCTTGCAAAAAACCGAAATCAAACTACTATAATTAGTAGATATAAAGACATTAGAAATTTAAGTCAGGATAAAATAAATGCTTTTCTTTGCTGAGAATCCTCTATCATGAATAAATCTAAACTGATTGCCCTAGTGGCAGTCTTAATGGCGTCGTCATTAATAACTGTGGCATTTTCGCAAGAATATATTGTTTTTAATAAAATTAAAAGCACTACCAGTATTACCAATAATCAACTAAATAACATAACCACAGTCTCTGGGAGTGGTTTTAAATTTACCTCACAAAATTCCACTTTTGCACTATCAAAAACAGGAAACAATGTAAATGGAACATTGTCTTTTGTCAATGCAAATGGCTCAAAAACAAGTTACGCCGGTTCAATTGAGGGTAAATTCACAGCCAGCTCAAACACGATAGGACTTTATTTCTTAACTGGAACTACTTATTTTGTTCTTATAATTCCAAGCTTTGAGGACCATAACGATTTTGATGACAATGATGATCCTAATTTTAATTCATCTGGCCCAGATGCTGCAATAGAATCATTAAAGCAAACCCAACAAGCAAACAACAATGTAGTCGCAACAATGAGTGATGCAAGTGCAACTGAATCGTCCTCAGCAACTTACATATCATTTACTTTAACGTTCACGCAGAATAGGTCTTTAAACAATACCATCACATTCAGTCCGACTGTTACCAATCTTACTGCTAGTTCAGGCAATGATTTTTCGACAACAATAAGTTATTCAACAGATAATTCTAATTGGACAGACATTACTTCTACAGCTTCCATTCCCTACAACAAAAACACTGTTTACATCCGATGCAGCATTGTTGATGACACAGATCCTGAATGTGCCGAAACATTTTCAATATCAACAGGAACGTTCACTCATTCGGTAACTTCAGAGGTAGACAATTATTCAGGAGTTTATGGAATAGGAACCATAAATGACAACAACGATCCATTGATTTGGAACGGAAGCTCAAGCGACAATTGGGATCTGGCTGCAAACTGGACACCAAACCTTTCGCCCAACGCTTGTTTTACTATACAAATTCCAGGGGCGCTCCAAAGATATCCTACCTACACTTCTAGCTCGAGTAATTCTAGTGTATCAGGAATGAACATTTCTTCTGGTGGGAAACTGAATATTTCTAGCGGAACACTTGCTGTTACAGGATCAGTAACGAACAATGATAATACCAATGGAATCTATGGCTCAGGTGTGTTAGAGCTCAACGGAACCAGCGCTCAAAGCATCTCAGGAAATGGTCTGTTTCAAAATGTAAAAATCAATAATTCAGCAGGAGTTAATATCAGCAGTGGAGAAATGATTGTAAAAGGGATCCTTACTCCTACTTCAGGATTAATTACCACAAACAATAGACTAACTTTTAGAAATAATGCCACAGATCATGGTGAGATAGGTACAATTTCCGGTTGCCCAAGACAAGTATTCTCCGGAAATGTTACAACAGAAAAATATATACCAGCCAATAAACGTTCCTATAGGTTTCTAACCCCTGGTGTTACAACAAGCACAAGTATAAAAACAAACTGGCAAGAAAATACAAATGTAACTTCTGCAAGCAGCTACCCCAATGCTGCAGGAAGTCTATACAACCCAAATGGAGGATATGGAACACATATCACTGGCAACAGTTCAGGACAAAATGGTTTTGATGCAACATTGACAGGAAATCCAAGTCTATTCACTTTTAACCAGGGCAATCAAGTTTGGCAAGCAATCAACAATACCAATACCTTAACCCTTAGTACTGGGGAAGCATATAGAGTGTTAATAAGAGGCAGCAGGGCTACTGATCTTACATCTAATACGCCAACGCCAGATAATACCACCATCAGAACAACTGGCACACTTACTACCTGTAATTATACTTTTACGACACAATCTGTCGTTCCGCTTTCAAATTCTGTTGGTAACTATACTTTTATTGGCAATCCCTACTGGTCGGTAGTTGATTGGAATAATTTAACAATTTCCGGAATAGAAGACAATATTTATTACTGGGACCCAACCCTTGCAGGTACAAATAATCGAGGTGTATACGTCACATACAATCGCACACAGGGAAATCAAAATAATTCTTCTCGCCTAAACAATTACATACAACCAGGGCAAGCTTTTTTTGTAAAATCAACAAATAGTACACCAAGCATTGCATTTAGCGAAAATGAAAAAAGCAATGGCAATAAAAAAGATATTTTTGAGCGTAACCAAGGCTTTGACTTGCCAATTGAAAATGCAGAGTCGGTTGCAGGAACTACAGCATCCAAAGAAATTGATAAAATCTATTTATCATTGAGCATAAAAAACTATACGGGAAATGTGGTTAGCGACGGTTGCCTATTAAGCTATAGAGAAGATTTCAGCAATGACTATAGTAAAGAGGACGCTTCAAAACTTGAAAACTTAGATGAGAATATTTCAATGGTAAGCAATGGGCTGAACTATGCAATCATGGGAAGGAAAAAACTGGTAAATCAAGAATCTGACACCATCAAACTTGCATTATGGAATCTTTATGAAAAGCCTTATGTGCTTACAATTGACCCCAGATCTTTTGACAAATCAAAGAATATATACTTTGTAAACAAGAAACAAAATACATACAGCCTCATTGATTCCAGCAAGATATTCGAATATGAGTTCCAACCCATGGTAGGACAAAAAACCAACAATGATTTTTACATCCTAATTAGTGGGTCACGTATAGCATCTTCCAATCCCGAACAATTAAATAAGCTAGTCATTTTCCCTAACCCCACTACTGAGGAGTTATCTTTTACAATCCCTAAAGATGAAACAATCCTATCAGTAAGCATAATTGATGCAAAAGGTGCAAAGACAATCATCAAATCAAACTCTGCATCTAGTAACAAAGTAATCACATCAAGTCTAAAAAAGGGTAATTATTGGCTAGAAGTAAAAACACAAAAAACCACCCGACTCTCCAATTTCCTCAAATATTAGTTATAGAGAATGAAACATATCCTCACATTATCAATTTTCATTGTACTTGTATTGGCAAATCTAACAACCACTGCGCAGAACAATACAGAGACGTTAGAATTTGATGAAGAAACATTTAATGACTTATTCAGTGATAAAAATTCTACAGAAATTTCTAGACAACTTGGACAGATGCTAGATGAGATTTCCACAACTGATATAACCTTTGATGACAATGCAGCCGATGTACCGATAGACGGCGGCTTAGGCTTTCTTCTTGCAACAGGTATGGGATATGGTGCAAACAGATTAAGAAATAAGAAAAAACAAAAGAAAAATAATCTGGGAAGTAATGATCGAGATAAAGTATAAATTATTCAACAAACTCGATGGCATTCCGAAACCAGTCAAATACTTTCTTTTTAGATCTCTGGTCATCTTTGTAATTTGGAAAAGCCTTTATTTAGGTTTTTTTGCTTTCCAGAGAACCATTGACAAACCTCTGACAAATCTAGTTGGAAAACATGCTAGCCTCCTATTAAACATCTTCAGTAACTCTAATGACTTCAAGGCAAAAGAATTGATTTCAGTCACACAGTTTGAAGGACAAATTCAGATTGCACCAGTATGCAGAATTGAGAGAAATGGGAAAAGACTAATGTCAATAGCTGATGGCTGTAATGGACTTGAATTATTTATTCTATACTTAGGATTTATCATTGCAATGCCATCCACCAAGAAAAGAAAATTGCTATTTAGCTTTATGGGAGTATGTATAATTCATTGTATAAATACCTTGCGGTGTGCAGGCCTGAGTATATTGGTGGTTTATTGGAAAGAATATTTTGACATTGCACATCACTACATATTCAAAATGCTTGTTTATGCTACAATATTTATAATGTGGATAGTTTTTACCGAAGGATTATCTATTGAAAAAAAGATTAAACATGTTGTATAAATCAGAAAGAGGTAAATGGATTGGAGGACTAATTCTGATATTACTGATCTACTCACTTTTTTACTTACTATTCGCTGATAGATATTACACTTATTCCATTCCCAGAAAGATCAGACATTTAATCAAATTTTCAACAACAATCACAGTTTATTTGGTTGGCACTTTTCATCTTGGACAAATAAAATCCAAATGGATGCTACAATTATGGCATTTTATTCATGTAAGTCTATTATTAACAATAACCTCCATCGGCATTTATGATTGGACCATAGGAATGGTAAGTTATAAGACAAAAGAGATTGCTGCTTCAATGCAGGAATTTCTCATTTCACCAGTTCTATACTTTGCTATGGGGCTAATAAATAATAAATTGAATCAACAAAATAGATCAAGCGAAATATAATTCTGTAAATCCTCAAAAGAGTCACACTGTACGAATAAATTATTTCTGGTTATTAATGAGGATACATTTATCAGTTTTTAATCCGGGTCACTTCCAATACCAATACGCTTGAGTTGGATTGTTATCACACTTTCCTTCGAAAAATACATCTAACTAAATGAAAAGATTTCCTTTCAAAGGAATGCAATCTGGATTCTTATCACAATAATGTGGATTGTAATCCCTCAGCAGTTTATCAAAGACGGGAGACTTGTGACACAAACCGTGACCCATTCATGACCCAAATTTAATTGTTAAGGGCTTCTTTTGGGTATCATCAAACACTTTAAAAACATCTAGAAAAAACACTTTGCATTAAGCTTCATCACGCTAAAACCCTTACCCACATTGGTTTTGAGCATAAAAAAAGAGCACCAATTTCTTGATGCTCTTTTGTCGGGAAGACAGGAT
>Ga0222712_10001939_pt1 | contig 24620 bp, 25 predicted proteins | sample C33_657DmetaG_FD_165043 | JGI IMG/M metagenome (GOLD analysis project Ga0222712, IMG submission 165043) | Estuarine water microbial communities from San Francisco Bay, California, United States - C33_657D | ecosystem: Environmental > Aquatic > Marine > Unclassified | place: USA: California... | reverse complement strand
AATTAAGAGGTTATACACAAAATATTATTGGAAGATCTATTGTAATACATGAAAAGAAAGATGATTTAGGAAAAGGAGGAAATGAAGAATCATTAAAAACTGGTAATGCAGGTAAAAGAATTGCGTGTGCTGTAATTGGATATACTAAGGAAATGTGTAAATGATTCAATGAAAATATTATAATTCAATGAAAATATTATAATTCAATAAAAATATTATAATTCAATATAAATATTAAATTATAATATTTATATATCATGTTACCATACACTTATGCACAGCATTTTAGTATGAAAAGAATGTTATCAACCGATCTTCAAAATGAAGTATATTTAAATCAATTATATGAAATGGGATTTGTATGGATAAGACAATATCATGAAAAAGATTATAATAAGATTACACGATCTCCAACTATTGGTTGTATTGTAGAAATTTTTATTTTTAAAGATATTGGATGCATACCAATAAAATCTGCTAAAGCAAAAAAATTAATAAATAAATATTGTTATTTTTAAAAATCTTTAACTGTAAACAATTTTTAAAATATTAAATTTAATTTTTTCATAATATCTTTATTATAATCTTTTGATTTTGATGCAAAATTAGTAAAAGTATTTAATTGAGTATTCATAATGTGTCCAATTCCAACTGTATTAGTATCTAATAACATTGACATAATACCAACTATGATTGTTCTCATTCTCCACAAAGGATTCCATTCTGCTTCATGATATGTTGATATATTATAACATATTTTTATTGCAATTTCAAATCTTCCATTAGGGGTTAACCATTTAAATTCTGGAGCTTTAAAAGGATATCCTTCATGTAATTTTATATGCAAAATATATTCACCATCTTTAAAACGAGGGTCATCTAAATTTGAATATAATATATACCAATCCATAATATTATCTTCTGATACAGATATTTTAAAATTTTTATCAGAATTTTTTTTTATTTCTTCTATTTCTTTCATAATCCTTATAGTATTTGTAGTCATATTAATAATATTTTATTATTAATATTTTTTTAAGTTAAGAGTTTAATAATTATTTATTTGTTGATATTGTAGTATTTGTTAGTATTGGTACAGAGGCTACTGAAACTGTTGATGATGTAGGGGATGATACAGTTGGTGACGATGTAGATACTGTAGGGGATGATGCAGGTGATGATGTAGATACTGTAGGGGATGATGCAGGTGATGATGTAGATACTGTGGATGATGCTGGTGGTGATGATGTAGATACTGTAGGGGATGATGCTGGTGATGATATATTTTTACTTATATTAATTGCTTTTTCCAAATATTTTTTATCAATTATTTTTTCATCAATTAATTTATTAATTAAAATTATTCGTTGTTTTTCACTATCGTTAGCTGACGTAAACATAGTATTTATTTTTAAATCTTGACTATCATAAAATAATTTTTTTAAATTTATTGTAATTTTAAATTTTTTCATCATACGATTAAATAAATATACTGATACAATTACCAATACTATAATTGCAACATAAACTTGATTAGATATAAAAAAGGATGTTAACAATGATTGCATATGTAATATTTCTATAATATTACATATAAAATTAATTTGTACATATAAAATTAATTTGAAGAAATTTTAAAATCTATATCTGTTTCAAATAAAAATGGCTTTTTAATTAATCTATCTTTTAGTCCTAAAGCATCTAAAATTTTTTCATATAAATCTGGTCTATATATTTTTAAGTACAGATATCCCAATATGTATAGTAAAATAGATATTAATATTACTCTGAATATAATACTACTAAATATACTACCATAGTCAATTGAAGCTAAATAAATAAAAAAACTTTTTAGTATTGGAGTTACAGTAACTGATATATATATTGCCATTGGTGTTACAGCTGATATAAATTGTTTAATTAATGAGAATATTTGATTAAATATTGCAATTATTACGTCCATTATAACATATTATAGATAAATTATAAAAATTAAATATAAAATTATCTTTTTCTTATTCTCATAAGCATATCTTTTTTAATAGGTATAAATGGTTTATTTCTATTTATAGAACATAATTTTGTTTTAATTATATCTATATTTTTTTCCTTTAAAAAATTATATAATGATTTTTCATATGATTCATCAAAATTATATATATTTAAATGAAATTTATAATATATTTGTGATGTTAATATATTTGATATTGTAATATAATCATATGGATAATCTACATTAATAATCCATTCATTATTAGTATCATTATTATTTATAGTATGCATAATTAATTTATCATTTATTATATCATCAAAATATTCATCAATAATTTCATCTAAATTAAATAAATTTAAATCCGGTCTTATTTTTATATAAAAAAAATAATTTTCATTTATCAAATTATAACATTCGTATATATTTAAACTATTATAATATGCCTTATTTATTACTATATCTTTAGATATCCTTTCACATGTTAGATAATTTCTTATTATGTATTTTTTAATAGGTATAAATTTTTGAACATCGTCAATAAAAAATAAATCAGTTGAATAATATTCATTGTTACGATTACCCATACCAATAATATTATAAGTACATAAATAATAATCAACTTGATAATTACAAAAGAATGTCTTTAATATATCAAAATTATATTTATAATTTCTCATAAATCCACAAATTAATATACATATTTTACATTTATTAAAAAATATATCATAAAATGCGTATGGTAAATAATTATCATCATTTTTTATTAAAATATTTATATAATACTTTAATGGTTTTTGTTTTACATTTTTATATGGTATTAAACCACTTATCATTTTTTGATCTGTTAAATCAGTACCAACATTTTTTGCATGCCATATAATATATTGATCGGTTGATATAAATGGTTCTTTTTTAATTTGTTTATCATTTAATATTAAATCATAATTTATAGTATTATAATTTAATATAATATGATTTAATAATAAAAAATGATTATTAAATTGCATTTATTTAAGCAAATATATTTTTAATAGAAAAATAACATAATAAAATATATATTATTATATAATTGTATCATAATAGGAAGGTAATTTACACTTATTACTTATTTTTCTCATAAATAGATAATCTTGATTTTTTTGTATATTAATAACTTGATTATTAGATAATGTATTATATGTTTTTGGTGATAAACCATTACCACTCCAATCATTATGGGTTATCTTTTTATTAATAAAATCTATATTAAATTTTTTTATTATATTAATAAAATAGTGTTCATCAGGAACATCAAATTTATGTCCAAATTTATTAATAAAATTATTTTCTAAAAAGAATTGAATAGTATCTCTATTTAATATACACCACTGATTTTGTTTTACAAAATCTTCACTTGAAATAAAAGATTTATCTGCAAATGTATTATATCTAAATACGTGCATTTTATGAAAGCTAATTTTATAGCATGATATTATATTATTATTGCCTTCAATTATTTTATCATAAATATATTGAAAATTATATAATGGTATACATTTATCAGATAATAATATAAAAAAATAATTATCTGTATTATTAAATGCTTCTTTAAATAATAATAATGATGCCTGAACTAATGATATTTTACCCCATTTTGTTGGAATTTTATTATTTATGCAATATTGATGTAACTGATATTGTTCATCAATAAATTCATTTTTATTATGAATATATATATTTAATTTATCTTTATTACTATTAATTATTTTACTCCATAATTCTGGTTGAGATAAATTATCATATGTTAAAAAACATAATGCTATTTTTTTATTTACTTCCATATAAAATATATAAAATATATATTTTATATATTTTATAACAACATGAATATTATTAATTTGTGCAAAGATATAATTAATTATGATTTTTCTAAAGATTCGTACATCAATCATTTAATAATTACTAAAGATTTAGATAATATAAAAAATTATAATAATATAAAAAAAATATGTTTTATATCTAATAACTTAAATAACACATTAATAGATGATTTTATTTTAACTAATAAAGAAAAGATATATGAAACTGATTTATATATGCATTTTTTTACACATAAAGATTATATAGAAGATATTACATTTATTATTGCTGGACACGTATCAGTAACCTGTAATATAACTAGAATAAATTGCTATTTATATGGTAAATTTATTCAATCTTCTGTAGATCAGCATACTGATACTGATAAAGAAATATTATTAAATGCTACTAATAATAGTTATATAATAGAAAATAACATATATAATCAGATGTATAATATTTATAGAGTTTTAAATCAAGTAGATACTGAATATTGTATTAAACACAGAACTGATGAATATTATACTGATATGGAAGATTATATAAATATAATGAAAACAACTGATAAATTAGTTGTAAATAATTTATTTTTTAGAGGAATTAATTATCATATATCAGATCATATATTTGGATGCAGAACTATTAATTTAAAATTAATGATAAATAATTTAAAGGATATTTTAGAAAGAAAAATAATAATTGATCCAATATATTTAACTAATACTGAAAAATTTTTTGGTGTTGCATATTTATTAATAAAATATACACCAACAGAGATATTAGATAATGAAAAAGATAAATTAATTAATAATTTTTATATGTATTCTATTGATTTATTTAAAGAATATCTTTTTTCAACTGTAAATGTTCCTATAAGAACAAATATACGCAATAAATATCAAAAAAATAATATTATATTCAGAAAATATAGAATTTATTTTACTAAATATAAACATTATCGATCATTAGATCAATCAGAAGCACAAATAATTGGATATGTAGATGAAGTTAAAAATATAATATTAAAATATAATGATATAAATGAAATAGATTTTCAACAAGGTGCGTCTCCTTCAAATTTTTCAGTACCATCTTCATGAATAATCATATCATCTAATGCTTTTCCTGGACTTACCATTGGTAGTACAGTTTCATTTTCATCAGTGATTACATTTGCAACAATTGGTCCATCTTCATAATCTAAGAACTTTTGGAGGTTTTCTTGAAGATTTTCTTTAGAATCAATCTTCATACTCGCACATCCAATACTACTTGCTAATAGTTCAAATGGTGGATTAAACATTTTAGTACCAATAATTCTATTATTATAGAATTTTTCTTGCCACATTTTAACCATTAATTGATAATTATTATTAATGATTAAAACTTTGATATTAATTTTATGTTCAACAGCAGTAATTAATTCATTAAAACTCATTGAAAATCCACCATCTCCACAAATACAAATTACTATATCATTGGGTTTTCCAATTTTAACTCCCATTGATGCTGGTAATGCAAAACCCATTTGACCAAGACCACCAGAAGTTACCCATTTTACTTTAGGATAATCATAATCAATAAATTGAGCAGCCCACATTTGATGTGCACCAACATCTGCAATAATTGTATAACTATTTAAAATAGATTTACTTTGAATAATTTTATTCAGAGCATCAATTACTTCTCTTCCTTGAAGAATATTTTTATTTGGATACGAAAATGATACCTTTCTCCATTTATTAATTTGATTATGCCAAATCTTAAATTTATAGGGATCAAATACATCTGTAGTTCTATATTCAATCATATCTGCTAAAACATTTTTACAATCATCATTAATATAATAATCTGTTTTAATTACTTTATTAATATTTTTAGCTAAAATATCAACATGTATAATTTTTGCTTTTGGAGCAAATTTTTTAGGATCACCAATAATTCGATCATCAAAGCGGCTTCCAAAATTAATTAAGAGATCACAGTTTTGTACTGCCATATTTGCATAATATGAACCATGCATACCAATCATTTTTAATGATTGGCAATTTGTTTCATCAAATACTCCAAGTCCCATTAATGTTGTAGTAACAGGGATATTATAAAATGTTGCAATTCGACGCAGTAAATCAATTGCTCCACTTTGCATTACTCCTTGACCTGCAAGAATTACAGGTCTTTTTGATTCATTAATCATTTTATTAATATCTTCTGCTACAATTGTTGATTTACATTCTTCTACAAGTTCAAATGATGTTTCATTAGATTGTTCATATGCTGAACTCATAATATTTTTTGGTAGATCAATTAATACAGGACCATGGCGTTTATTAAACATTTTATTAAATGCAGTATTTATAGTATTTTTAATTTTAGTACCATCTGTAATTTGATTATTCCATTTAGTACATGGTTTTGAAATACCAATTACATCAGCTTCTTGAAAAGCATCTGTTCCAATAACAGTAGTTGAGACTTGACCAGTTAATGCCATGATTGGTGTACCATCACTTAGTGCATTTTGCATACTAGTCATTACATTAATTGCACCAGGTCCAGATGTTACCATTACTATACCAGGTTTACCAGTGATCTTTGCATATCCTTCAGCCATAGAACTTCCACCTGATTCAGTGCGTGTTTGAATATATTTAATTTTTTTTTGTTCAGCAAATTCATTTAATACTGGAAGAATTGCGCCACCTGGATATCCAAATACCCATTCAACTTTTTTAGAAACTAATTCATCAAATACTACTTTTGCACCAATTGAGCTAATCCATCTAAAATTCATTTTTCGATATCTTGAGACATTATATACTTTATTAAAAATATGCATTTTTATATATAATTATTATATATAAAATTATATATTATTAGAAAATCAATTTTTTAAATAGTATTAAATTTTTTATATCAATGTTTTTGCTATTATATCATTAATTAATTGATCTTTACTTTTTGCTTTACCACCAACTGATAAAATAACTTTATTCTTTTTAGCAACTTCTTTTATATTATTAAGATTCATTTTATTTAAATTTTCAATTGTATATGTTTCTGATGCATTTTTAGTATCTAATTCTTCACTTTTATTTTTTAATTCTATTTTAATATCTTCAATTATTACAGATGTATTAATTTCATCTGATATCTTTATAGGTTCAACTTCTAATTGTTTAACCTCTAATTCTTCATCTTTTTTTTCTACTTGACTATCTTCAATTGATCCAGAAACACTATTTCCATTTGATTTATTTTTTATATCAATATTTAAATTATTATCTTCATCTTTATTTATATTATCCATTTCATTTGTTATTAAATTTTTAATAGTACTTAATATATTATCTCTGTTTTCAATTCTTTTTTCATCTTCATCCTCATCCTCATCCTCATCCTCATCCTCATCCTCATCTTCATCTTCATCTTCATCTTCATCTTCATCTTCATCTTTATCTTCATCTTCATCTTCATCTTCATCTTCATCTTCATCTTTATCTTCATCTTCATCTTCATCTTCATCTTCATCTTCATCTTCATCTATATCTGCATCTGCATCTTCATCTATATCTGCATCTTCATCAGCATCTTCATCGGTATCTTCATCGGCATCTTCATCGGCATCTTCATCGGTATCTTCATCTTTCTTTTCATCTTTGTCATCTTCATTATTTACTTCATCGCCATAGTCTATATTATTTTGATTATTTTCAATAATTAGATTATCATTATTCTTTGTATTTATTTTTTGATTTATTATTTTTTTATTTTCATCAGAATTTATAGTAGTTTCAACCTTTACTCTTCTTACATCATTTGAATATGTTATTACATTATCGGTAATATCAGTAGTATTAATTGATGATAATGTATCTAATACTTTTGGTTTAGATTTTTTAATTGAAAGATCTAAAAAATTATTAAGTTCATCAAATGAATTCTTTATTTTATATATTTCTCTTTGAATTGAATAATTTTGATAAAGTAAATATATTACTATTAAGAATAATATAGCCAATAAAATTGTTTGATACATAGTTTTAAAAAATATAAAAAGATTATAATTTAAACTAAAAAAAAATATAATTTATATATATATAAAAAATGGATTTAAATAAAGTTAATAAAAAACAATTAATAAAAGATCTTGTCTTCTTTATGACATTCCAGGGAGTAGCTCATATCTTAATGCATATGCGTTATGAAGAACCATTATTTAATGAAAAATTTGTTAACACATTATCATTTATATTAATTGGTATTACTGTATGGCATATTTTTATCTTACCTCGTTTAGAAAACGTATTATAAATAAATATTAATCTAAATTATTTAATAAAATTATAAATATTTATAATTTTAATAATAATTATGCACCTTTATTTAATTTTTTAATGAAATCAATATTAATATTATCTGGATTCATTACTCTTCTTGAAGAATTAAAATCTTTTAATGTAGTATAATTTTTTGCATATCCAACTTTTAAACTTGGGTTTACTTCAACCATATTTTTTTCATTCTTACAGTGTGGTGGAGGATTAAATGATGGAGCCCATTTATCAGTATTTAATAATGCATAATCATTTTCCCATTCTTGTATTCCTTCTCCGAGAGGTATCATATTTTTAATATTATATTGATTATATTTCCAATCATTTTCACTTGATATACTACTACTTAATGCTGCTGCGTATCTCTTTTCTAATTTATCATTTTCTTCCTTTGTTGGTGCCTTTGCAACCATTAAACGTTTCTTCTGATTATTTGACATTTCTGCAGGTGGGAAAGGCTTCTTTTTATTATTTATTAAATCAGTAACTGGAAATTTTACATCAACTTTTTTACTAATATCATTATTATTATTTAGTATAGTTCCAATTGAATTAGAAACTACTTTATCTAATTTTACACTTTCTAAATTACTAAAAGATTCATTTATTTTTTGTGGTTTAGCAATATTTTCAATAAATAAATTTTTCATAAATTTGTTATCTTTTGCTAATTCAAGCATTTTATTTTCTTGTGATTCATTACTATCATCACTATAATTTGCAATTACATGATTATATAATGCTATTTTCATTCTTTGTAATTGTTTACTTTTAGTTAATTTTCTTGCTACTTTCATTGCTTCTTTTTCTTTTTCATGTAATCTATTGACATTTAATTTATTTATTTTATATGCAATATTTTGTAATTTACGTTTTGTTATTACTTGTTTTGGTTTATCTTGATTTTTTCTTATGATAGGTTGACTTGATTCAGATGTTGTAATTTTTGGTGTTCTGACTTTAGGTACTACAACTTTAGGTGCTACAACTTTAGGTGCTAATATTATATCTTTTTTAATATTATTTGAAATAGATTTTGTTATTTTTTGTATTGTCTTATTAGGTATTACAACTTTAGGAGTTCTTGTTTTAGGTGTAATAACCTTAGGTCTATTTACTAAACCTTTTCTAATATTATTAGAAATAGATTTTGTTATTTTTTGTATTACATTTTTAGTTTTTTCTAATGTTTTTGTACTTAATTCTTTTTTTTTGTCACTTTTAATATCTGCAAAATTTTCAGCTTTTGTATTTCCAAATGAATCAAAAATTATATATAAACCAATAATAGGTAATACAATAAATAAATATTCACCTATTACAAATTTTTTTCTTGGTAATAAGCTTATTATTCCTATTACAACTATAGTATAAATAATATATTTCATAACACTCTTATTAACAGAATCAAACATTAATAATTATATATTAATAATATATATTTTTTAATTTAATTTTTAAATAAGATTAATATTAAAATTAAAAGACATATAAATAATAATATAAAATATAATGATATTAAAGCATTAATATATATCTGAAATTTAGAATATAATATTGATAATACTTGTTTAATAATTTGATCTAATTTAGAATTATTTTGTATTTCAGTCGAGAAATGTTCTATTACTCCAGAAATTAATTTATTTATCATAATATATTTTCTAATATAATAATATAATCAAATGAATTTATATTATATTATTATTGCAATTATAATTATTTTATTAGTTTTTCCTAGTTTAAGATCATCCGTTTTTAATTATATTATTCCAATGAATAATACTAATTCTAGTCAAAAAGTAGAAAAGTTTCATGGTAGAAATAAGAAAGTTGTATTTACTGCATTTACTGCTGATTGGTGTCCTCATTGTGTTGATTATAAAAAAAATGTGCATATATATTTAGCAAGAAAATTTGCTGGACATCCTACAATTAGTATTAAAAATGTTGATTGTACTAATGATACAAATGGACAAACTAAAACTCCTGCAGGAAATTCCATTAATGGATTTCCTACCTTAGTAACAAATGTATATGTAGATGGTAAAATGACTGAATTAAACTTTGAAGGTAATAGAAATAATGTAGATGAAATAATAGATTATTTAAAAAGACTATAAAGATTATAAAGTTTAAAAAGGTTAAATGTTAGAAATTAATAAATATTATATATAAATTATATATAATATGAATGTATATTTTAGTGAAATTTTAGTTAAAGAGATTAATCCTAGTTGTAAACTTATTTTTAATAAAATTGATAAAACAAAATATCAATTAAAATTACTTAATGTTAGATGTCCTTTTGGACCAGAAGAATTTAATGGTAAAATATATTTAAACGTTGAATTAAAAAAGGATGATATTGATCATCAAGTAATTGCAAAAGATATTAAATTAATTGAACAATATTTATTAAAGGATACTAGTAAAGAAACAACAAGTAATATCAAAAATAATACACTATTAAAATTAACTATACCTCAAATTAATAAAAAAATTATTACAAAAATTTATAAAAATCAAAAAGAAGAAAATATTTTTGAAATAAAAGGTAAAACTTGCGATATAATTATTGAGATTAATAGTATATGGCAATTTGGTGAAAAATCAGGTGTTCAATTTACTGTAAAAACAATAAACATTTTAAATTAAATAAATTATTAATAATTATTTATTTTTTTGCTTTTTTAGATGCTTTTTTTTCTTTTGGTTCTTTTGTGGCTTTCTTTGTAGTTTTCTTTTTTGGTTTTTCTTCAGTAGTTTCCATTTCTGAGGATTCTTTTGTTTTTTCACTTGATTCAGTCATCATATTTTTAGACTTTTTAACTTCTTCATATAACTTACGAGTTGATTCTAAATCAATCTTTTTAAGTATACTAGAATCTTCTGCATATTCTTTCATCTTTTTTGCTCTATCTAAATTATTTAATTCAGGATGTTTATCCTTAGTATATTTATATAATGCCATTTTCATAATTCTTGCTTCTTCTTCTGATTTACCACTGTCAATAAACATTTTTACTACATTATCATGAATATTTGATGATTCTTTCATTTGTTCTCTTGATAATCCATAATCTTTTCCTCCATATATTTCATTTAATTCATATTCACTTAATGATGGTAATTTACGATCACCTCTTATAGCTCTAGATCCCCCTTTCATAGAATTAAATTGAGTTAATAATGTTTTTACAAATGCACTTGTGTCAGATAATCCAGAACTTTCCGAATTCATTCCACCCCCATGCATACCACTTTTTTTAGATGAATCAGATGATTCAGATGTTTTATATGATGATTCAGTAAAATCTGATGATCCTCCAGATATAGAAGTATTAGATTCACTTGATGATGATTTACTTGATTTAGAACTATCAGAATCACTTAATGATTTAGAATTATCAGATACATCGGATGTAGAACTTTCAGTTCCACCAATTAATACTTTATTATTATCAATAGATACTTCAGATGAAATATCAGTTAATGATAATATTTTATTTTTAATTACTTTATCAACAGAAACTTCTGTTGGTATATTATCAATTACTCTATTTTTATTTACTAAATTATTTACTATTACTTTATCTTTATTTACTAAATTATTAACTATTACTTTATCTTTATTTACTAAATTATCTACTGATACTTCAGTAGGTATATTATTTAAATTATTCTTTTTAGATACATCAGTAACTATTACATTTTTATTTACATTATTATTAGGTGATGCAGATACTACCATACCTTGTTTATTAGGAATATTCTTATTTGCTCCTTCTTCCTCTAATAATTTTGCAATTGCATCACATAATACATTATTATCATTATTTTGTAATGATTTTTCACACGATAATGCAGCTATATGAAATGCTGTATCACCATTATTATTTTGTAAATTTATGAATTCTGATTTTTGCTTTAGTTCTAAACTTTTTATTAATTTAAATATAGTTTGCATCATATGTAAATCTTTATTAGAAACAACATTATGTAATAAAGAATTACCATTTTTATCAACTAAATTTAAAAAATTTAGATTTAATATACTTACAGATTCTGTAATACTTTCTAATTTTGCAAAAAAATCCTTTACTTGGGATGGATTTTCGGAATATAAAAAGGCGAAATTTATCATAATATATTATTTATTTATATTTTTTTTTAAAAGAAAAATATTTAATTCTAATAAATTTATCTATTCTAAATATATATATTATGCCCGATAACAATTTTTTACTTCTTATAATAGCAGGTATCATTGCTCTCGTTGTTTTACATATGACATCTAATAATGCGCCTATGAAAGTAAAGAAAAGTGAACCCAAGGTAGTTGCATCTGTTGTAAGTCCATTATCAAGTCCTTCAACTGCATCATCATCTGCATCTTCTGAATCATCTTCTGAATCATCTGCATCACCTGCTTCATCTGCTGAATCATCTCCTAAATCAGCTTCTTCACCAGTAGCTGCTACTTCAGCAGCAGTTAAAGAAAAGTTTAGCTATTCTGAATCATCTCAATCATCAAGTGGAGTTGAATTAGAAGGAATGGATAATGTTGAAGGTTTTCAAAATGCATCTCCAAATGCAACTCCAAAACTATTACCTAAAGCTGAATCAGTACTTAAGTCAGCCGTTTTAGGTAACACTTTTGGAGGTGGTAATTTCTCTACTAAATTAGTAGGTGCAAGTGGTTCTGTTGGCCCTAATACTACAAATGTAAATGGATTAGCATTAGATAATGCAGCAATTGATTATACTTTAGGTGTAACTCCTATAATCAGCAAAGAAAAGAAAGAAAAGAAATTAACTGCAAAAGATTTATTACCTAAAGAATCTAAAGATGATTGGTTCGATATGCCATATGATAAGAAACAAATGTATAGAATTGAAAATGAAAACTTATTAGCTGGAGCATCAACTCAATCTAAGATTGGTATTGACACTCAAGGCCAAACCCTCAAAAATGCATCACATGATTTACGTGCAGCACCACCAAATCCTAAATTTAACGTTGGTCCCTGGAATGTATCAACAATTGAACCCGATTACAATATCAAACCTATTATGTAAATCATATAAAAAATATTTTTATTATTATTTTAATAATAAAATATTATATTACCTATTAATCATATATTTCTTAATTAACCTTTTATATTTATATATTTTAATTTATATTTAAGATATTTTTCATAATAATTACCACCAACTTTTGCTACGACTGGTCCTAATACTGGTTCTACTATACTTGGTAATATTGGTGCAATAGTTAAAGGATCATTATCATTCTCATAACTTTTAAAAAATTGAATCATATTAAATGTGGGAGAAAACAAGAATTTATTAAAACCTTTAGGTATCTTAATTAATGTATATGGTAAGACTTCTGTAGCTAACATAGCTTCATCAATTTGTTTAATATTTCCATCTTTTATTAATAAATGTGTAGGTAATTTTGGTTCATCTTCAGGGTTAATAACTAAGAACGGCTTAATCTTTCTTAATAAAGAATTAAATGATTTTCTTGATCTAAATTTAAAACATAATATACCTGCTACTATAGGATCACATTCTATAGGAACATCAATATTAATATGTAATCTATCATTATATAAAATATTATTTTCTAATATATATTTAATTTTAGCTAAATGACTGTGATCTCTATTTAAATCTATTTTATTTAATCTTGTTGGATCTGCTTTTGAATGATATATTGTATTTTTTAAGTTACCTTTTTGAATATCACCTTCTCCTGCAAAAGGGGTAGGTCTTCTACGTCCTGGTTCCGAAGCACATGCTAATATAAGTACTATTTTTTCTTCATCAGTATCTCCATGATCTTTTATTAATCTAATTGCACTAGTTGTATCATTAGTATCTAATATAGGTATTGTCGGATCATAATTTGGCTGACCATAATCATATATTTTACGCTTATGAGTAAAATCATCTTCAGGAAGACCATCTGCGCCTGGCATTATTTTTAATAATGCACATGGTTTTTGATCACCTATTTTAAATATACCATCAATATTATAACTTGAACTATCTCTACTTAATGTTAAATTTCTAATTGAACATCCTGGTGGATAATATGCATAATCATAATATGAATCATCTACCATGCCAGTATCATGCATTATATTTGTTAATAAATCATTTATAGAATATTTTTTATCTATTTTTTCTTTCCATATATATCTTATACCCGAAAATCTAGGATTTGCATCATCATATCCAATACGAGAATTATAATATGTATCTTTACGATATGATTGTGCAAATACATGTATATTTTTTGGTACTACTAAACTATTTCTATCACCTGGAGATGCACCTCCATGTGGACTAATCATATATAAAGATAATTTCTTATTTAATAAATCTGGTTGTTGAACAGCCATTATATATATACAATGATAAATTAAAATTTATAGATTATTATATATTATATATATATAATGGCAGAAGACGCAGTTATAGAAGATTTAAAAGAAATGATTATTAATTGGCTATCATTAGATGATAAAGTAAAAGAAATTGGTGCTACCATAAAAGATTTAAATAATGAAAAAAAACAATTTGAATCATATATTTTAGATTATATGACAAAATTAAATAAACCAATTATTGATACAACTAGTGGTAAATTAATGAAAGATGAAAAGAAGACTAAAAAAGCACTTAAAGAAGATCTTGTTGCAAGTGCTTTAACTGAAATTACAGGTGATAAACTTAAGGCAGCTGAATTTACTAAATATATCTTTGATAAAAGACCAGAAGTAGATAGTATAAAATTAAAGAGAATGAAAATACCAATTAAGGGTAAAAAATAATAAAATTAATTAAATAAATTATAAATTTATTTACATAATTATCTCCCTAAATATAAAAAACTATGAGCATCAAATACTACACGAGGTTGAATTGGTAAAACAAAAGTAGGTACATACCATCTATCAACACTGGGATATACAAAAGGATCATACCAATAATATACAATAGGTTCATATACTAAAGGACCCTTTCTTGGTTTTTCTAATTCAGAATCAAAATAGTCACTTAATTCATCTTCTACACTTTCTCTTACATATTTTTTACCTTTATGATGTTCTCCTCCACTTTGTTTTGCATCTTGGTTTGCAACTTTATTTAATCTTGATTGGAAATTAGATATATTTGTATTTGAATCTAATTCACTTATTTCATATTTTACTTTATCATCATTTCCTTTAGTTTCTTTAACTGAAAAATGTATAAAACTTTTAGATGATCCACCAACTACTTTATTATTCTTTGATAATCTTTTTAAAGTAAAATTAAATTCAGGCATATGATTACCAAAATATTGTGATAAATTTTCATATGCTAATTTTGCAGCTTCTGTAGATGAATTTGCATTAAATGAAGTATTCATTGATCCGATTATATAAGGATTTACTAATTTATAACTTTTACTCATAATTATATATTTAGTTTAGAAAGTAAATTTAAAAGAAATGTAAATTAATTTTTTAATTTAAGTATTTTTTAAAAAGATATAGTTTTGTACTATTATGTGTTTAGTTTCTAAAAAAATAGAAAGTGTGTTAAAAATTGAACATATTAATATTTAAAGGGTAAATAATAAAACTTAAATATAAATAATGAATAATAATTTAATCTTCAAAGTTAAAACTATTCAATCACGTGTTATAAAAATCTTAATAGAATCATTAAAAGATCTACTTTATGAAGTAAATTTTATTTTTTCAAAAGAAGGAATATCAATGAATGCAAATAATACCAGTAATACAGCATCAATTTACATGAAACTTATGGCAGAGAACTTTGAAGAGTTTTACTGCAAGCAAACTAAAAAAATTGGCATTAGTATGAAATCATTATACAATCATATTAAAAATATGTCAGATGATGAAACATTAACATTTTATTATGAGAATGATTCAAAACTTGGAATCCGATTTGAGAATAGCAAGGATAATAGTGTAGCTGATTATAAATTAATCTTAATGGAAATTCCTGATTCAGAACAATTTGATATACCAGATTTTAATTTCTCAATTATTTCTATTATTCCTTCTGTTAAATTTCATAAGATTATTAAAGATTTAAATGTAGTTCATGATATGATTGAAATTAGATCACTCAATGGAGTAATGAGTTTTTCAGGTAAAGGTGAACAATCACAAGGTCAAGTAACATTAATGGAAGGTGATAAAGAAGAAAATTTAAAATTTAAAAAGAAAGATGAAAGTATATATCAAGGTCGTTTTAATTTAAAGAATATGATGATTCTTTATAAATGTACAAGTTTATGTCCCAATGTAGAATTATATCTTGAAAATGATACTCCTCTATTTATTAAATATAATATTGGAAGACTTGGTTATACATATCTAATTTTATCTCCTGTAGTTGAAGATGTAACTAAATTAGAATCAGATATTAAAGTAGATGATGATGAAGATGATGAATAAATTAATTTATTGAAGATATGTAATTTTATAAATTGAACCATTTTTCATTTTAATAATATCATTATTAATAAAATTATATCTAATTTTATTATTAGTGTTTTTATTATATTGTTTTATTAAAGTTTTAATATCTTTACTAGATGAGATATTATAATTATATACATGAGTATATAATACATTTATAATACTTAAGAGATTAGCAGTTTTATGACCAACACCAGAAATTTTCATTAGATTATTATAATCTAATTTTTGAAACATATATGTTTTAATAAAAGTATTCATATTTTTATACTAATATCTTTAATAATATTATAGAAATAAATAATCAATTTTTTATGCAACAAGTCTTGTAACATCTTGATATATAAATTCATCCGATGGTTCTTTACTCATGTGATAACCTCTTAATTCAGCCCATTCTTTCATATTTTTAGATTCTTTCCCATTATGCATAAATGTTACTTTATATAAAGATGGATCAGTAAGATCTCTAATTAAAGTATATATTTCTTTTCTATTTTCATTTTGTATGGCATTGACTGCTCCAAATAAAACTGTTCTTCCATCAGTAGCTCTTATTTTTAATAATTCCTTTATCTTATCTTCACCTAATTTAGTAATTAAATATTTCATAAGATCAAGATTACTTTGTCTTGCTATATAATATAATATTATTTTATTAAAATCATCTTTATTTGTCATATCGCGAATATAATTATATAAATCATTTAAATTCATTTTATCAAAGAAACTAATTACTTTAGATGTTTTATTCATACTAATATCTTGTAATAATTCTTTAAAATTTTGGTATTTAATTAATTCGGGAGATCTTGGAATACCTAATTTTTCTTTTATTATCTCTAAATCTGGTCTAATTGCTTCTAATTGAAATGATTTTAAATTATCCATATCAATTGCCTTTATATTATCATTATCATACATGAATTGAATTTTAACATCATTATCAGTTATTCCAAATCTTTGTTTTAATAAACTATATAATTCAGTCTTTAATTGTTGTTCAAGACTTTTAGAAATTTGAAAAGGAACTCTTAATCCACCAATTTGATTCTGTAAGTGTAAATATTTATTTTTATATTTTATATATTTTTCATAATAGTTCATTTATATATTAAATAATAAATTATTATTTAATAAATTAATATTCTACCATATTCTTTTTATAGATAATATTATATCCAAATTCTTTAATTATATCATCATTTAATAGCTTAATTGAATTCATTGATGCATCTCTATTCCATATTTTAATTATACAAGTATTTTGATTTCTCAAGTTTATAGATAAACCTACAACTAATTTATTAAATGTACTCTTTTCATCTTTAATTAAGTTTTCTCCTACCATTAACATTGCAAGTTTTACCCATATATTAAAAACATTTGATATATCATTTAATTTAATACTCCATGATCCACCATTTCTATTTGCGGAATCTTCCCAAATTGGTAAAACATTATCTCTCATTAAGAAAAATTGTTGATTGGTAATTCCACCCAAACAATCAATATTATTATGTAAATCCCAGAAATCTTTTATATTTTTTATATGAAAAATCTTTCTATATCCATCTACTCTCCAATTATTTAATTCGTGGTGATACCATAAATTCCATTCAGAATTAAATTTTTTAAAATATCCTAATCTTTCCAATTCATTTTTATTTAAAACATAACACTCTGAATTTTCAGATTGTTCAGATTTTTCCGAATCATCATTTATTTTAGGTTGATTTTTTTTTGTTTTAACTTCTATAAATCCATCATTATCATCATCACTTTCATTATATAATCCCCTAAATAGATTCTTACTCATAATATAAATATATAATAATTCTTTATATTATGTTTATAAAAGTATTTGATATTTTAGCACGCTCTTATTATTCAATAAAAAATAAATTACTATCATGTCTATTTATAGAAACAAATATTATTCCGCATAAGTCATCTAATATTAATTTAAGTTATTATTACTATTTATTTAATTATTATTGTTTGAATTATTTAGAATATATCCTTAATAGATCTCTTAAATTTTATACAAATTATAAAATGATAAAGTTATATGAGTTTTCATATAGAGATGGTAGTATTACTAGATCAAGTATATTAGAAGGGACTATTTACGACATCTTTAATTATACCAGATATAATAAAAAACCCGACGATTTAAAACCTATATTAAAATGTAATTTATTTATCAATAATGTAAAAAATAATATTAGACATATTGTACGAAAATATGATACAAGTACAAAATTATATGATATTATTTATTTTAATTTTTCAAATGAAGTTGATAATGAAAAAAATACAATAATTATTGAACTTGGTAATACTGTTTACGATATTAGAGATCTAGATAAATCATTAACATTAAATGATGCATAAAAGTTATTTTTCTTAAAATTATTTAATGATATTTTTAAGAAAAAAATTGATTAATTATATAATTTCAATATAAAAAAATATGTTTATAGAATATAAAATGGAATATAACAATGAAGAAATAGTTAATATTGATAAAATTCAATTTTGTGTCTTTGGTAACGATGAAGTAAAAAGATATAGTGTTGTTAATAAAGATCCGTATGGTATTAATATTCCTGAAACATACGATAGTCATGAACCAAAAAGAGGCGGATTGATTGATTCACGACTTGGAACAACAGATTATCAAGTTAATTGTGCAACTTGTGGTTTAAATAATACAGATTGTCCAGGACATTTTGGACATACTGATTTAGCAGAACCATGTTTTCATTTTGGATTTATTGAACATGTTAAAAATATTATGGGTTGCATATGTATTAGATGTTCAAAGTTATTAATTTACAAAACTGAAAAGGATATGAACGATATTTTAAAAAATCGTATTGGTAAAGCAAGATTTGATGAAATTAAAAAATTAACATCAAATATAACATATTGTCAAAATCCTGATTATTCGTGTGGGGCTCCAATTCCAAGTATTAGAATACATGAATCTGGCGTTCAAATGGTTGCAGAAACAAAAGTTGAAGAAGGTGAAGAAGGTAATATAGTTAGTAGTACTGGTAAACAAAAGTTTCAAGAAATACTTACTGCAGAAGATTGCTATACTATTTTAAAGAATATTTCTGATATTGATTGTAAAATTATGGGATTTGATCCAGTAATTAATAGACCTGAAAATTTAGTAATTACTACATTTCCAATCCCTCCTGTAGCAATTCGTCCAACAATAAGAAGAGATGCAATAGCTTCTAAAACACATGAAGATTCTATGACAGATAAACTTGCAGATATTGTTAAACGTAATGTTATATTGAGAACTAATAAGGAAAAGAGTGCAATGTTAAATGAAGAATTTAAATATAATGATTCTCATCATCAAGCACTTCAATATCATATTGCTACATATTTCGATAATGAAACTTCTATTCTTCAAAAATCAGAACAAAAAACTGGTGGTAGATTATATAAATCAGTTTCTGAGAGATTAAAAGGTAAACAAGGTCGTATTCGTGGAAATTTACTTGGTAAGAGAACTAACTTTAGTGGACGTACAGTTATTACATCAAATCCTGATGTAGGAACAGATGAATTGGGTGTACCATTAAAGTTAGCAATGACATTAACTTTTCCTGAAGTAGTAACTCCACAAAATATTGGTAGATTAACCAAATTAGTTAAAAATGGAAGAGATGAATATCCTGGTGCAAATTATGTATATCCAAAAGGAAATAACAGAAGACCAATTGATTTAAGATATAGAAAGAAAAATATTAAGTTGTATTATGGTGATATTGTTGAAAGACATTTAATAGATGGTGATTATGTTCTTTACAACAGACAACCATCTCTTCACAAGTTATCTATGATGGGTCACAGATGTGTAATCTTAAGAGATCCTGAATTAACAACATTTGGTATGAATGTATCAGTAACTGCACCATATAATGCTGACTACGATGGTGATGAAATGAACATTTTTGTTCCTCAATCAATTCAGGCATCAACTGAATTAGAAATGATAGCAAATGTAAGAAATCAAATTATTGCACCAGCATCAACTAATACTAAGATTACAACTAAACAAGATGCTCCTCTAGGAGCATATCTATTAACAAGAGATTATGTTGATATAAATTCTCATCATGCAAGTGATATGATTTCAAAAATTAGAAATGTTGAACTTGATATTGATACATCAAATAAAGTAACTAAATCAAATGATATATTTAGTGCATTATTGCCAAAAAAATTAAATATTGTTGAAGTTGATGATAAAGGTGATATAAAATTACAGATTATTAATGGTAAACTATTAAAAGGTGTACTAACAAGTAAAGTTATAAATGGTACAATATTAAATACAATATTAGATCAATTTGGTAATGATGTAGCAACTGACTACATTGATAATTTACAAAGACTTATATTATTATTCCTTTTATCCCATGGAGCAACTGTAGGATTAAAAGATATAGTTATATCTAAAGAGGCTTTACAAAAAGGTAAAGATCTTTTACGAGCAAGAAAAGTTGAAGTTGAATGTATGCTTACTGAAATTGAAAATAATCCTGATTTAATTGATCCAGATATACTTGAAACAAATATGACATCGTTATTACAAAGTGTTATTGGTGATATAACTAAAGTTGTATCAGCTGATTTATCAAAAGATAATAACTTAGGAATTCTTGTAAATTCTGGTGCTAAAGGATCTGCTAATAAAATTACAGATATGGCAGTAGCAAGAGGTCAACAAGTTATTGATTTTAAGCGTATTAAAAAGAAGGTTAATAACAGAACTTTTCCCCACTTTTTTCAAAATGATGATAGACCTGAAGCAAGAGGCTATTTAGAATCTTCATTATATGAAGGTCAAAATGTAATTGAAGTTTTTATAGATTCTATGGGCGGGCGTGAAGGATTGATTGATACTGCAATTAAGACAGCTGATTCAGGTTATATTAATAGAAGATTAATTAAATGTATGGAAGATGTTGCAATCCATTATGATGGTACTGTAAGAAATGGAAATAATGTAATTGTACAATATGTATATGGTGATTCACATTTAGACCAAGTTAAACAAAAAAATACTCCATTAAAAACACTTAAAATGAGTAATGAAAAATTAAAAGAAAAATATTACTTTGATGAAAAAGAAATTACTGAATTAATAAGTAAATTTAAATTAAATAAAAATGATGTGGATGACTTAAATAATAACTTTTTTGAAGACATCAAGAATTTTAGAAATAGTTTGAGAAGTAATTATCGTAAAGCTAATATTGAATATAGAATTCTAGATGATTTATTCTACATGCCTGTCAGTTTTAAGAGAATAATTGATACTGCACAATATGGTGAAAAATCGAATGGTAATGATTTAGATCCTATTTATATTATGGAATCAATAGAATATATATTAAATCAAAAAAATACAAAGTTACTATGTATGAGTGAAGATGAACGTAATAATGATCTATCAATGAAATCTCAAATTGATAAGAAACATAAAACATTATTTAAATATGGATTATATGAATATTTAGCTCCTAAAAGATGTATATATGAATATAAACTAGATAAGACTAAATTTAATATCATTGTAAAAGATATCATAAATTCATTCAATAAATGTTTAGTTGAAGCAGGTGAAATGGTTGGATGTGTAGGATCACAAAGTATTGGTGAACAAACCACACAGATGACACTTAATACAAAGCACTCTGCTGGTGCAGGTGTAGCTGGTATGCAAGGTATTCCACGTTTAAATGAAATTTTAAGAAAAACAGAGAATATTAAAACACCAGTTATGTATATCTATATGAATGAAGGTAAACAAGAGGATAAAGATATGGCTTATACAATTGCAGCATATCTAAAATACACTGCATTTAAAGATATTGTTAAAAAAGTAGAAATTATTTTTGATAGTGAAATCGAAGATAATTATATAATAGATGATAATGTCAATAAAAAAACAGCAATGAACTTATATGGTAATTTTAATGTAAAACCAGAAAATTTACCATGGTTATATAGATTTGAAATATCTAAAGAAGCATTATTTGAGAAGAAAATAAATATGTTAGAAATCAGAACTAAGTTTATAAATTTCTGGGATGAATTATCATCAGATAAATCAATGAATAAAAATTATAGAGAATTAATTAAGAAAATAATTAATGGATGTATTATGTCTACAGGTGATAATGCCGAAAGACTATATGTTCATATGAGATTTGATATATCTGAATTTGATAATAGTATTTTTCTAGATATTCAAAATATGATATTATATTACTTCCAATTAAAAGGAATTGAAAATATTACAGATATATCAGAAATTGATAAAAAGTTATATCTAAACTTTAATGAAACTACTGGAGATGTAGAAAATAAACAAGAATATATTGTTACTACTCAAGGTATTAATGCATTCAAATTAAGATATATTAAATATATTAATAATAATAGATGTTATTATAATGAAATTAATACTATCTATAGATTATATGGAATTGAAGCTGCAAGAAAAGCATTAATTGTAGAAATTAACAAAGTATTTACTGGAGATCTAAGATTAAACTTTCATCACTTATCTATTTTATGTGATACAATGACTAATAGTGGTGAAATAGTATCAATTGATAGACATGGATTTGGTCGTATGGATACTGATCCTCTATCAAAAGCATCATTTGAAAAGACTGTAGATATGTTAGTAAATAGTGCAGTATTTGGTGAAGTAGATCATTTAAGATCTGTATCATCTCGTTTAATTATGGGAAGAGCAATTAAATGTGGTACTGGATTTCCAGAAATTATTATTGATACTGAAATCCTAGAAAATACAGAATACAATGATAATGAATTAACAACAAAGATTCAATCAAGTATTGATACTCTCAAGATTAATGAGAATATGTTAATTGATGATATTATTGAGAGAACAATGAAGGAAGGAGAGGGAAACACTTTTATGATTTCTTAAGGAGTTATAATTTTTTTATAAAAAATTATAAGTTATTATTATAAATTTGATTTATTTTATTAAATAATTGTTTATGATATTCATCTGTATTTAATAATATATCATTAACTAATTTTGTTGAATTATTGATTATTTCAATACATTTATCTTGATTACTTTCACACCATTCATATGTTTTCTCCAAGTTATCAATTGATGATGGAACATAATGAACATATGGTTTTAATAATGGATAATACCATTGTAACCAATAAAATTCATTATTTTCATCAGTGATCCATATAAGTAATGATGTTGATCTAAGTTTCCATATTGTCCCTTCAAATGAAGCACCATAACCATCAATATTTAGTATATATTTAAATTTTGTAAATTCATTATAATTAAGAAAATTTTTATTTTGTAATAAAATATGATTATAATCATTACTGGTGTATCCTATATCAAATTTATTATTATTATTATACTTTTCACATATACTTAATCTTAAATGCATTAATCCTAATTCTTCTTTTGTAAAAGTTGGTATTAAAGCTCCTCTCCATACAATTTTATTTATTTTACTTTTAAAATCACTATTATCAAAATTAAAATCATAATTTAAGTTATATTCACAAATTTTTTTAGCATCCCAAAGATTATGAGCATCTATAATTGGTATACAATTATTATTTTCAATATTTGGCGCCGAACAACCAAAATATATCATATTTATTTCATTTAATATTTTTAATCTTGGAAAACAATCTAAGTGATTCATTAAAAATTTAAAATTAAAATTATTATTTATTTTATTAAAGTAATCAGTATAGCGTATAATTCTTTGTTTTGCAAGATTATTTGTATATGCAATTGTTTCATCAAATTCAAATTTAAAATTATTTTCATTATACTCTCCTTTTAAACATGAAAAATTATTAAAACTAATTTTATTT
>Ga0222712_10001938_pt1 | contig 24624 bp, 26 predicted proteins | sample C33_657DmetaG_FD_165043 | JGI IMG/M metagenome (GOLD analysis project Ga0222712, IMG submission 165043) | Estuarine water microbial communities from San Francisco Bay, California, United States - C33_657D | ecosystem: Environmental > Aquatic > Marine > Unclassified | place: USA: California... | reverse complement strand
ATCAAAATGAAAAAAACACGATTCACGGAGGCACAGATTGTAGCCGCCTTAAAAAAGCAAGAGACAGGTATTCCAGCCAAAGAGATTTGCAGAGAGTATGGTATTTCTGAAGTCACATTTTACAACTGGAAGTCAAAGTACGGAGGAATGGAGGCTTCTGATGTCAAACGACTCAAAGATCTCGAAGAAGAAAACTCCCGTTTAAAACGGATGTTTGCAGAACTCAGCATGGACCACGCCATCTTAAAGGATGTCATATCAAAAAAAGGCTGGGGCCCTGCAAACAAAGGGAACTGACAGAGTCGATCATTGAGGATTATGATATTTCTGTTAGCAGGGCCTGTAAACTGACTTCTTTGCCTCGCACCATGTATTACTACAAGAGTCAAAAAGATGACACGGAGGTCATTGAAGTGCTGCAAGACTTGGCATTTAAACATCCCACTTATGGGTTTCGTAAACTGTATGCATATATCAGAAGATCTGGTAAGCAGTGGAACCATAAAAGGATTTACAGAGTGTACAAGTTATTGAAGCTGAACAGAAAGCGGAAAGGCAAACGTAGACTTCCTTCAAGAGTTAAACAGCCGTTAGTAAAACAAGAGCAGATCAATCAAAGCTGGAGCATGGATTTCATGAGTGATAGCATGGTAGGTGGTAGAAGGTTCAGAACCTTTAACTTGATTGACGACTGTACTCGAGAAGTCCTTGCTATAGAAATTGACACATCCTTATCATCCAAACGTATCATTAGAACACTTGAAAGAGTAATTCTTGATAGAGGTAAACCAAACATCATTCGAACAGATAATGGACCGGAGTTCACATCAAAAGACCTTGAACTTTGGGCAAGAGATCATGAGATTAAGATCCAATTTATTCAACCAGGTAGACCAATGCAAAATGGATATATCGAACGATTCAACAGAATCTACAGAGAATCTATCCTTGATGCATATCTTTTCTTCGAACTTGATCAGGTGAGAACGCTTACTGAAGAATGGATGGATGAATATAACCTGAGAAGACCTCATGAGTCGCTTGGAAATCTGACACCGAATGAATGGAAAATGAAACAATTAAAACCCGAATTATCAACTTTTAAATTGTAGGAGAAACGGGGTACTTACAATTACACTTGCATGTTTGCATAACCTGTAATAATTTCTTCTACGCAAAAGATTTACCTTTATGATTGTTAATTTTTATAAAGCATTTTAAAATAAAATAGTTTGTTATATGAAACCCGCAATCGTTCTTCTTTTATTATTCCTTATAAATACTTCTGCGCATTCTCAAAATAGTTCTGAAGTATGTTATAATCCTAATCTAGTTAAGGATACTACAAAAAAAAGTATCAATTCATTGGCTTTTCAAGTAGTCAAAGGTGATAGTATCAAGATTAGTTATCATTCTCCCGGAGTTAGAAAACGTATTGTATGGGGAGGATTAGTTCCTTTTGATGAGGTTTGGGTAACTGGAGCCCATGATGCAACTTCAATTATTATGCCAAAAGATTTTATAGTGGGCGGCAAAACCATTGATGCCGGGAAATATGCTTTTTTTACAATTCCAGGTGAAAAATATTGGACACTTATCATCAATAAAAACTGGAAACAACATCTTGCGTCAGAATATGATGAAAAAGAAGATATCATCAGAATTAAGGTTAAACCCAAGAAAGTTGATTATACTGAACGTTTACAGTATTATATTGATATGGAAAATGATCAAGCAGGAAAAATAGCAGTAGCTTGGGAAAAAATAAAAGTTGAATTGCCATTCAATTTTAAAAAATAATTGTAGATCACTTCTTCATAACAAATCAAATCTTTACTTAAACAAAGTATATGAAGTGCTTTGAGAATATATATTTTAGCAAAAAATAGAAATATTAGAAAATTAATAGCAAATGAAAAAAATCTTACTGTTTTCAGTCATATTATTTGCTGCAATAATTGCAAATGGACAAATCATTAGGGCTGAATTAACTGCCACAGGCCTTACCTGTTCAATGTGCTCAAAAGCCACTTATAAGCAGTTAACATCTATACCGGAGGTTGAAAGAGTTGAACCTGATTTAAACAATACAGCCTTTATACTTTTTTTTAAAAATGGTAGTGCAGTGAATATTAGCAACATCAAAGAGAAAGTAGAAGAAGCTGGATTTGCGGTTGGCGAATTGTTAGTGGTGTTAAATTTTAAAAACCAACAGGCAGAAAATAACAAGACATTTACTTTGGATAATACCACATACACTTTCATGGATACAAAATCTGGTAATTTAACTGGCGAAGTAAAACTAAAAATCCTTGATAAAGGTTTTGTTGTTGAAAAAGAGTATAAGAAACTTTCGAAGATGATAAAGCAATATCCATCTTATGCTACTTTGAGTAAAAATTCATACCATATTAAGACGTTCTAATATGAAAAACATATTTTTTGTTGCCTTCCTATTTATAAGCCTTGGTGCATTTTCTCAAGAGCTGTTTGTATTCACCGAACCAGCCAGCAACATGCCTGGGAAGTCTTTTGGAGTGAGAGATATGAATGCTTTCATGTACGAGAAGGATGGCAAATTGAATTACCATAACATGCCAGAACTGATGTGGGGAATAAATAAAAAATGGATGGTGCATGTCCAGGGGTTTATCAGCAATAGGCAAGAAGGTGGCTTTGAAACTGAGGGTGGGAGCTTATATGCCAAGTATCGTTTTTTCAGTGAAGATGACATACAAAGTCATTTCAGAATGGCATTATATGGACGATACAGTCTTAACAAGGCTGACATCCACCAACAGGAACTTGAAACAATGGGACATAACACAGGTTACGAGGCTGGTTTAATAGCTACTAAATTATTGCACAAAGTTGCCATAAGCAGTTCACTTAGCTATGAAAGGGCTTTAGATAATGGAGAAAAATATAAGTTTCCAACAACAGAGAGCAATAGTGCAATGAACTATACGCTGTCAGTGGGTAAACTAATGCTACCCAAAGTTTACAAAAGTTTCAAGCAAACCAATGTCAATCTAATGCTCGAATTACTTGGCCAGCGGTTGACCGAAAATAGAAAATCGTATTTAGACATTGCGCCTTCCATACAATTTATCATTAACAGCCAGGCTAGGGTTGATATTGGATACCGTCAACAAGTATACTCAACCATGATTCGCACTGCACCAAACGGTATGGTCTTGAAACTTGAATACACATTTTTTAATGCGTTTAGATAGCCCACCTAGACATAAACCATTTACCTCTTTTAACCAGATTTAAGTGAAAAGCTGGCAGAGAATCTGGCCGGGATAATTAATTAATAAATGATCACTTATTACTTGAACTTACAATTCAATATCTATTCTATCCAAAAATAAAGCAAAAGATTCGTTTTTTTTATTCCCGATTAAAAACACAATTTCTTCAAATGAATCTCCCGTAAAGTTTGGAATATTCATGGTTTGCCCTCTGAATGATGGGTACAAATCTTTTAAATTAATAATGATATTTTCCCAATCTCCAGTTGTCTTAAAGTTTGTTATATATGAATAGTAAGTATTGCGGTTATTTTTGATTCTGAACTGATATTCTTTGCCGTCACCCTTTAGTCTTATAATTACTTTGCTATCTTTTGTTGTATTGATTTTTTCAAATTGGTATCGTACAGAAGAAAATCCACCATTATTGTCCAGTGATACATCGCCTGAAAACACACCATTGCCGTCACTGTCAATGTTAAATTTACCATTTGATTTACCACCCATAACAACATCATCAATGATTTTCCAGTCTGAAATATTGGTATTGTGATTAAAATCAAAAAACAATTGTGATTTGACTAATAGGACCATTGCGGTTGTTATTAATAGTTTCATACATTAAAAGTAGTTCCTTAGGTCTTATTTATATCAATTAAACAAAATTAACTATTCCATCCCTTCATCTCCATTCACCCATGTTTTCCCTTAGAATCATAAAACCTGGACCAAAGCTGGCTCAAAATAAAGAACCCCCTATGAAACAAATCATAATTGCTTGATTTTCATGTGGGCCAACCTGGAGTTGAACCATCCCCGATGGCTATCGGCGCACTGATGATGAGGGTATATTTTGCCTTATTTTTAGTACCTTCATAGTCAATTCTAGTTATGAATATTGCTCCAGTTTTACATAAGGCACCACTTAAATCATTTGACGAAAAAATGGATGATTTGAAATATTGGTTGGCTCAACCTTTGGTTAAACGACTTGAAGCAGTGACATTCTTAATATCTCAAACTGTAGATTTAACTACTACCAGAATGGACAAAACACATGTTGTCAGAAGAAAACTGAAAGCATGACATTGGCACAAGATTTTGAAGATTTTGTTAAACTCCTCAACAAACACCAAGTTGATTATTTGGTAGTTGGTGGTTATGCATTGGCATTTCATGGCAAACCAAGACATACGGGTGATTTAGATATATGGATCAACAGTTCAGAATCCAATGCAGAAAAATTGGTTAATGTTATTCAAGAATTTGGATTAGCAACTTTAGGATTAACCATGTCTGATTTTATGCAAGAGGGTTATGTCACTCAGATTGGATATCCCCCGTTGAGAATTGATATTTTGAATACTATTGATGGTGTGAAATTCGAAAATGCATATCCAAACAAATTATTAGTAGATGTCAATGGTATTGAAGTAAGGTATATTGGTTTAAAAGAATTTATAGAAAATAAAACTGCATCAGGCAGAAGTCAGGACATTGCCGACTTAAAAGAAATCAAGAAAATCAATAAGGAACGATAAAGTCCAATCCCATAGGATCTCTCACCCCCCTCAAAAAGTATAAAATTTGGTAGAGAGTAATCCCAAACAAAAAGGGTCTACGAAGTTTTACCTTCATAAACCCTTGATTTTCAAGTGGGCCCACCTGGACTTGAACCAGGGACCCTCTGATTATGAGAGTTTCTAGTGTTATTCTATACCTTTTCTTTTATTGATAATCAATAGGATACAAGATTGAAACAGATTTATATTTCTCATATTTAAACTGTTTTAACCCGTTTTTGGAGAAAACATGGCACGGAACCTGGCCGGGATTAATACTTTAATAAACCTTGTAAAATTCGTAAATTTGTATTGTGAAAAGCAGGAAGCAACAAGGTCTTAATTTTGAAATTGATAGATTGACCAATTCCATTGAAAACATTATTACAGGAGATAGTTTTCAAACAGAGGTTTCTTTATTTACAATTGAAGATGCTAAAATCTGTACTAAAAAAAATGGTTGGAATTTTGATTGGAAGTTTGAATTAAAGCAACCAACCAGAGATGTATTTAAATTATCTATCGCCAACAGTATTTCAGCAATACAAGGTTTGATAAGTTTAGAAGTTAAAGAAGATCATGTTTATATTCACTTAATTGAAAATGCACCTTTCAATAAAGGAAGATCAAAAGTATACGCAGGTGTAGCAGGTAATCTTGTGGCTTATGCATGTAAATTGTCTTTTCAAAGGGGTAACGAGGGGAATGTGTCGTTTATTGCTAAATCACAACTAATTATCCACTACATAGAAACTCTTGGAGCTTTTCATTTTGGTGGAAGATTAATGATCATTGAAAATGATGCTGCATTAAAACTCATTAATAAATATTTTAAAAATCTACTCAAATGAAACCTAAAAAAATTGAATTAGACGTGGATTTTATTGGAGGATCAAAACCATTAACGGCTAAAGAGGAAAAAGAATTAAGTGACTATTTTAAAAAAACAAAGCTTAAAAGAAAGAAATCAACTTTAGGGGTTGATAAAAAAAGAAAGAGTCTTGCAAAAGTTTGAAATGTAAATGAAATGGGCCAGCTACTGTATCAATTAATACTGTCAGATTAGTATGCAAATTTCTTAGAAATAAAAAAGCAGCTATGAGATTTCTCTTCATAACTGCTTGATTTTCAAGTGGGCCCACCTGGACTTGAACCAGGGACCCTCTGATTATGAGTCAGATGCTCTAACCGGCTGAGCTATAGGCCCCAAGAACATCGCTGTTCTTTTAGGACTGCAAATTTAGGTAAATATTTCAACTCTTCAATAATCCGGGTTGGGAAGCATCATTAAAGGAGTTAACAATCCTGTCATCTTTATTTACCAAGGCATTGACATAAATTGGTTTAAATTTGAAATGATTAATGTCAATCAACATCAAAATGACCAGAAAATTCGTTGATCTTGAATACTTCCGGGCAGGCAAAATGGAAAGGGATGGCAACATTGATTTCCGTTACTGGCATGATAAAACCATCAGTGAACGACTTGAAGCTTCAGCCAGAATGATTGAGATTGCATTGGATGAACCCGATTTTCTGATTAAAAAAGTTGATCGAACAATCTTCAACTGTCGTAAGCATTCAAAATGAACTTGATCAACGACGATTTGATTGATTTTATCGTCCCCCTTAACAGACATAAAGTTGAATAGATTCCCCAAACTAAACTACCTTTGCCCCCTGAATCTTAACCTTTCGTTAACCCGTTAGGAGATACTTTTGAACACACAAAATTGATTATGAAGCAGATACTAGGAATGCTGATGCTGATGATTTCTCTCAGCGCCGTTGCACAGGATAAAAAAGCCAAGGTAAAGGTTCAGGAGCCCAAGGCACCCAAGGTAAAGCCTGATTACAGCAAACTCGACCTTTCCAAGCGGGCATCAGACCATTTCATGCTCCAGTTCGGTATAGCAGGATGGGGCAACAAAGACGCCAACAACATCACCACCAAGGGCTTCAACAGGAGCTTTAACGGATATTTCCTTTTTGATTTTCCTTTCAAATCCAATCCACACCTCAGTGTAGCGGTAGGCCCTGGTATCGGATCTGACAATGTTTACCTGGACAAGATGTCTGTTGACCTCAACACCAGAAACGGTGCCACTTTCAAGCGTGACAGCATCACCCAATACAAAAAAAACAAGCTGGAAACAGGCTATTTTGAAGCCCCTATCGAACTCAGGTATTCTGCCAAGCCAGACAACATGAACAAGGGCTGGAAATTCGCTTTCGGTGCCAAAATCGGAACCCTGGTAAGTGCCAAGGTAAAATCCAAGGTTGACCTGGATGCAAGCGGCACTGGCGGTTATATTAGCAAGGAAAAAGACAAGCGCTACCTCAATACCACCCGCTTTGCGCTCACGGCAAGGGCCGGTTTGGGGAACCTCAGCTTTTTTGGAACTTATACGGTTACCAGCTTCTTCAAAGAAGGATTGGGACCTTCAGTAAGGCCTTTCTCTTTTGGATTGGCACTTAGCGGACTCTAAAAACATTCATTTTTGCTCGAAAAATCAAGCCTATTCCAACAAGCTGAAAGAGCCATCCTGGTTGGGGTTGGACTAAAAGACCAAAAGGATCTTCAGGTCAGGGAATACCTTGAAGAACTGGAATTTCTTGCCACTACTGCCGGGGCAACTACCGTAAAAACTTTCATCCAGAAACTGCAACACCCGGATTCCAAAACCTATATTGGAAAGGGCAAGCTCGAAGAGATTAAGCAATATGCTGAAGGCAAAGACATCAGCCTGCTGATCTTTGACGATGAACTCAGTGGCGCACAGATCGGCAACATCGAAAAGGCTGTCAACATCAAAACCATCGACCGCAGTGACCTGATCCTCGACATTTTTGCCCACCGTGCCAAAACAGCACAGGCCAAGGCACAGGTTGAGCTGGCACAATACCAATACATTTTGCCCCGCTTGCGCGGGATGTGGAAACACCTTGAGCGCCTTGGTGGCGGTATCGGTACCAGGGGTCCGGGTGAATCTGAAATCGAAACGGACCGTCGTATTGTGCGCGAAAAAATCAACCTGCTCAGAAGAAAGCTGGGGGAGATTGAGAAACAGGCCTTCACCCAAAGAAAGGAAAGGGGAGAATTCATCCGCGTGGCGCTGGTTGGATACACGAATGTCGGAAAGTCAACACTGATGAACCTCTTGAGCAAGAGCGAAGTGCTGGCTGAGAACAAACTCTTCGCAACGCTGGACACCACCACAAGAAAAATCGTTTACGAAAACACGCCATTTTTATTGAGTGATACCGTGGGTTTCATCCGTAAACTTCCCCACCACCTCATTGAAAGTTTCAAGAGCACGCTGGATGAGGTGAAGGAAAGTGATATTCTCATGCACGTGGTGGATATTTCCCATCCGCAGTATGAAGACCAGATGAAAGTGGTGAATACAACCCTTGCAGAATTGGGTTGTGCAGACAAGCCCATGATCACCATTTTCAACAAAATGGATCAATACGAGGACAGGACTTTTGACGAATGGCTGGAGCCTGAAGTAAAAGAGAACCTTCTCAGCGAATTGTTTAAACGCTGGCAAAACGAAACCCGCTCCAGCTGTGTTTTTGTATCTGCAACGGAGAGAAGGGAAATCGACAAGCTTCGCACGACCATCCTCAACCAGGTCCGCGAAATGTATGCCAAGCGCTACCCTTACAAAACAGGATACCAGTCTATTGACTATGGCAACCAAGGAATATAATTGGGAATTTGTTGCCGACTCCGTTGAACAACTTGGTTTTGGCAAGTATGACATCGTTCAGGCCGAGATTGGCGAACGCACCATTTGCATTGCCCGTTTCAACAACCAACTCTATGGCTTTCAATCCAAATGTCCGCATGCAGGCGCCAAGATGGTCATGGGTTATATCGATGCGCAAGGCAATGCCGTTTGCCCGCTTCACCGCTTCAAGTTTGCACTGCGCAACGGATACAATGTAACCGGTGAGGGATACAACATGAAAACATTTCCAATTGAATTGAGGGAAGACGGGGTATATGTTGGTTTTTAAACATTATAAAGACAGCGTGATGAAAAGAATACTGATTCTGTTGAGCTTGATGGTAGTGACCTCCAACACATCATTTTCTCAGGTGCCTGACCTGGATCCGGTGATGATTTCCTCCTCCATGCAGCAAAAAAGGATCAGGGAAAGAGGAAGAAATATTGCCATCCTCACAAAAGAAGACATCAAAAATATTCCTGCCAATTCACTGGATGAGCTCCTGCGTTTTGTTCCCGGAATTGAAGTGCAGCAAAGGGGTCCGCAGGGAGCACAAGCAGACCTGATCATCCGTGGAGGTACTTTTCAACAGGTGCTGGTGGTGATTGATGGAATGAGAGCCAACGAGCCGTTGACCGGTCATTTCAATGCCTACATCCCCATTCTTCCCGAAGAAATTGAAAGGATTGAAGTCATCAAAGGTGCTGCTGCAGCCCTGTTCGGGCCGGATGCAGTGGGTGGGGTCATCCATGTCATCACAAAAGCCTTTGCACAGGAATTTGCAGCAAAAAACAAAACCGTATTCGCTGCCCTACAAACCGGACAATACAATTTATTCAATGGTAAAATTGGGTTTGCTGCCAGCAATGAAAAATCTTATCTCTCTGTAGGGCTGCAACAACAGAAGGCAAAGGGCATGCCACTGAGGGGCACCACGGGGTATTTTGACAATGACCTGGGATCCATCAGCTATTCAAGAAAATTGAGCAAGCAGTGGAGGTTGATGTTGCGGGGTGCTGCAGACAAACGCGATTTCAATGCACAGAATTTTTACACCAGTTTTCTTAGTGATACTGCAAATGAAACGGTGAGTTCCACCTGGCAGCAGATGGCATTGACAAAAACAGCAGAAAAATCGAGTTTCACGTTTCTCGCCAATGCGCGTCAATTGAAAGACAGGTATGCATTTCGCCCGGCTGCCATCCCCAACCAAAACAGCACATCGCTCCTCAACATCGATGCCCGAAACAGTGTTCGCCTCAAGTGGCAACAAGCCAGGTTGACTACGGGTGTTCAGGTTTTCAGCAAGCAGATCAAATCCAATGACAGGGGCGATCACCAGCACCTGCACACAGGCATCTATGCCAACCTTCAACACCAGTTGTTGAATAAACTTTTTTTGACCGAAGGCATCCGCGCAGATTGGGACGAGAGCTACAAATGGGCACTGATCCCACAACTCAACCTTGCCTATACCGGGTCGATGGCAACCCTCAGGGCCAGCATCAGCAAAGGCATCAGGGATGCTGATTTTACAGAACGGTACAACAATTACAACAAGAAACTGGTAACTGGCGGGAACATCGGCAACCCTGCACTGGAAGCCGAAAGAAGCCTCAACATGGAAATGGGTGCAGACCTTTTCCTGGACAAACCCGTTCAACTGCATGCAACACTTTTTCAACGCAACCAGGCCTCGCTTATTGATTGGGCCCCCACCTATTATACAGACATTCCTCTTCGGATCAACCTGATCCCTACTGGTATTTATGCATTGGCCAGCAACATTGCCAATGTAAAAACCAGAGGGGCTGAATTGGATCTTTCTGGTGATCATGACCTTGGCAAAGGAACCCGGTTGAAATGGAACACCGGCATCACCCAACTCAAATCTACAGGCAAGGACAATACCCTGCCCTCCTTCTACCTTTCTTCCCACGCCAAGCTCTTGTGGAATTCGAACATCAGGATCATGAACAAATCAGGATCCATTTCAATGGGAACGGTGTATAAAGAAAGGAACAAACAAACCGCCAATGCCATCAATGCGGCCATCACTACTGCATACATGACCATGAACCTGCGCATTGAAAAATACCTGTTCCAGAAAAAAGCAGGCTTGATGTTACAAGTCGATAACCTTACCAATAAGAAATACGCAGACCTCCTGGGATCCATCATGCCCGGAAGATGGATGCAGGCTGGGGTTTGGATGAATTTGAGTCGGTAGAATCAACTGAAAGCATCAGCAGGCCTTCTGATTTCATAAACGAAATTCCACCGGGAAGCCTCCCCGAAATATGCAACTTCCTCCTCCCCTGTTTTGATGGCGCACAGCTTTTCCATGGCTTTTTGGGACCTGAAATTGGAGGCGCCTACATGAAAAACAACTCGATCAACAAACGCAAAGGCATGGGCCAGCATCAACTGTTTTACATTGTTGTTGTAGGGCTTTCCCCAGCAGGCCCTTGAAAAAAATGTGTAACCAATCTTGATTTCACTGATTTCAGGTTTGTGGTCATAGAACCTGGAAGACCCGATGGCGGCACCCGTTTGGGCCTCTTTGATCAAAAAAGCCCCTTTTGATGCCATGGCTCCATCAAAATAGTTTGAAAACACGGCACGCTGGTACCTATCCGGATTGGGATGCTGTTCCCAGATTAAAGGATCGGAAGCCACAGCATAAAGCTCCTCAAAATCAGCTGAAGACAATGGGGTCAACTGAACCAGTTCGTTCTGAAGGTGGATGAGCTGAAGGTTTATTGTGGCGGTAGGCATACTAGATTAAAATTAAGGCCAAAAGGCAGAAATTGAATGAATATCCTTGCCGGAATGATTTTTTAGATATTGGGCCGTTTTTTCTTTTCAAAAATGTTGAAAAACCCTATTTTTGCAACCCATTAGGGAAATTCCTCAGTAGCTCAGTTGGTTAGAGCATCTGACTGTTAATCAGAGGGTCACTGGTTCAAGTCCAGTCTGAGGAGCCACATTAGAAAGAGCTACACATAAGTAGCTCTTTTTTAATGCCTTAGCCTCAAGAAATCATCTACAAATAACCTTCCTCAGGTTACCAACGGGTTACCAAAGTCAAAAATCTCAGGTTACCAAAACCACCGCTCTCACAGCTCACATTCATCACCAAAAACTGAAGCATGAATCAGCTGCTGAACATTTCATTTTGGGTCAGAAAAGACCGCTTAAACAAGCATGGATTAGTCCCTGTAGTCATCAGGTTATCCATGGATGGTAAACGTTTGAACATTCAGCCTAGTATCAACGTAAAAGTTGAAAACTGGGACCCAATCAAACAACGGGTGAAATCAAAGGATGTTGATGCCAAAATCATCAATAGCTCCTTAGACATCATTAAGCAGAAACTCTGGACAATCTACCAGAAAATGTTGGCCTCAGATTCTATAACACTTGAAGACATAGTCAACCACTATGAAAACAAGTCATCTGCTCCAAAAAGAGGATTGGTCCAACTGATGCAGCAACACAATGAGGAGTTCAAAAAGCGGTTGTCTATTGACCGTACCCAATCTACGTATGAGAAATACCTTTTCACCTTGCAAAAGGTTCAGGCATACATCAGTAACCGTTACAAGAAGCATGAGATACCCTTGAGTTTGGTTGATAAGAAATGGATCAGTGACTTCTACCTATTCATGAGGAAAGAAGAGGGGAACCAACACAATACAGCTGCCAAGTATATCAAGAACCTGAAACACATCATGAACTTTGGTGTAGATCTTGGGTGGATCCCAAGCAATCCTACAGCTGGCTTCATTTGCGGTTTTAAGGAAACTCAGCAGGTTATCCTAGGCCCTGATGAATTGGGACGTATTGAGAGCAGAAGATTTCAAATACCCAGGCTTGAGCTTGCCAGGAAGTTGTTTGTCCTCCAATGTTATACCGGGTTAGCCTATACAGACATGGCAAAGCTAGAGAAGAAACATGTTGAACAGGGTCCAGATGGTAAGCTATGGTTGAATCTAAGGAGATCCAAAACAGATACTGCCATCAGGTTCCCTTTGCTAAAAACTGCAGTTGATATCATCCAAGATCTTTCAGCAGATATTGACATCAACGATCCTAGATTACTGCCAACGTCTTACTGTAACCAGAAGATGAATGCATACTTAAAAGAGATAGCGGACCTCTGCGGTATTCAAAAGAGGTTGACGACGCATGTAGGGAGAAGGACCATGGCATCAACTGTACTTCTAGGAAATGGTGTTCCCATTGAAACCATCAGCAAGATACTAGGGCACATGAAAATATCAACGACCCAGGTGTATGCTAAAGTTGGAGATAAATTACTAAGCAAAGAGATGAATCAGTTGGAGGGTAGATTTTCCGTGAAATAACGACCAGGTCATACATTAAAAAAAAGAGTAAACTTTAAAAGGTTATCTCCAGTGCCGTAAATTTTGACTAAAGCGTTAATAAACAACACATAGTACTTTTATTATTTGGCACTAAGTGTAAGAAATCCAAGCTTTTGGTTATTTTAGTGTAAACCTAGAAACTAATGCCCCTATCGTGGAATGAGATAAAGTCAAGAGCTGCATCATTCAGCAGTATATGGAAGGACACCGTCAGAGAAGAAGCAGATGCCAAACCTTTTCTTGTTGAGTTCCTTAACATCTTTGGCATATCCCAGAAACGGGTAGCCACCTTTGAACATAGAGTGAAGAAGCTTAACGAAGCATCTGGTTACATAGACCTTTTATGGCCTGGTACACTGCTGGTAGAGATGAAATCCCGTGGACAAGACCTTGAAAAAGCATATAAGCAAGCCAGGGATTACTGTCACGGTCTTAAGGACTATGAGCTACCAAAGCTTATTCTCATATCCGACTTTCATCATTTTCATGTATACCAAGACAACGGTATCAATGTAAAGTTTGAGCTTTCTCACCTTATTGAGAACCTACAGATATTTGAAGAGCTGGCAGGATACCAGAAACGGACATATTACGATGAGGACCCGGTAAATATTGCTGCAGCCGAACTCATGGGGAAACTCCATGATCAGCTTAAAGATGTTGGATATACTGGCACAGCGTTGGAGGCCTATCTGGTCCGTTTACTTTTTATCCTGTTTGCCGATGACAGTACAATCTTCCAAAAAGGTATCTTCTTTGACTACATAGAACAGCGGACCAAAGAAGACGGGTCAGATCTTGCTATGCACCTGGATCAACTGTTTCAAGTTCTTGACACACCTGAGGGCAAGAGGTTTAAAACTCTTGACGAACAGCTAAACCTCTTCCCATATGTTAATGGGCGTCTATTCTCAGACCGTCTACCAACAGCTGCCTTCACCAGTCAGATGCGTCAAATCCTTCTTGACTGTTGTAAACTTGACTGGGGTAAGATATCACCTGCCATCTTCGGGTCCCTGTTTCAGTCTGTCATGGACAGCACTGCACGCAGAAACTTGGGGGCACACTATACCAGTGAGAAAAACATCATGAAGCTTATCAAGCCGCTGTTTCTTGATGAACTGTGGGAAGAGTTTCATGCATCCGGTGAAAACCACAATAAGCTTAGAGCATTACATGGCAAGATCAGCAAGCTCCGTTTTCTTGATCCAGCATGCGGCTGTGGTAACTTCCTTATCACAGCGTACAGGGAACTTAGGATGATTGAACTGGCCATTGTAGAAAAGCTATTGAAGGACCCCGCTACGGGTACAACAAAGTTGGTAATGAACATAAACCAGTACTTCCTGGTGGACCTAGACCAGTTCTACGGCATAGAGCTGGGTGAATTTGCATCTCAGATAGCGGGGGTTGCTATGTTCCTGATTGATCATCAGTGTAACATGATGGTGTCAGACAGGTTTGGTGAATACATACCGCTTATTCCGCTACAGAAGAGTGCTATTATAGTTAACGAAATGCACTTAGTTTAGATTGGCAAAGTATCATAAAACCTTTGGAAGTAGAGGTAGAAGTGTCAAGGTTTCATTACATCTTGGGTAACCCTCCGTTTGTCGGTCATCAACTTAGGAATAAAGAACAAATGGCTGACATGCAAACAGTATTTCCAGATTCAGATAAATCAGGAAGACTTGACTACGTAGCTTGTTGGTTTCAAAAGGCGGCTGAGTATATGTTAGACACTAACAAACAATATTCTTTGCCAACGAAAACAGCGTTTGTATCCACCAACTCAATATGCCAGGGTGAACAGGCTGAAATTCTTTGGTCTGAGCTACTAGTTAAGAAGAATATGCATATCCTTTTTGCACACAGATCCTTTAGGTGGAGCAATGAAGCAAAAGGAAATGCAGTAGTAACGGTCATTATTGTTGGTTTCAGCTCCTATGCACCCGAGGTTAAAATAATCTATGATTACCCAGATCCTCAAAAAAGTGAAGAAACACAGATATACAGGGCAAAATCTATTAACGCATACCTTATTGACGGAAATCCTGCATTGTTTGTCACTTCAAGAAGTAAAAGCATACACACGTATCCATCTATAACCAAAGGTAGCCAAGCAACTGACGGTGGTTTTTTATTTTTAAACAAAGATGAACGAGATGCATTGATTCAAAAAGAACCAATAGCAGCAAAGTATATAAAATCGTTTATTGGTGCGGAAGAGTTTTTACATGCTGTACCGAGATTCTGCCTTTGGCTGAAGGATATTAATCCAGTAGACCTAGCCAATATGCCCAATGTAAAAGAAAGACTGGCTCAGGTAAAAAACATGAGAGCTAAGAGTCCTACCAAATCCGTTCGGGACTATGCATCTCTTCCAATGTTGTTTACCCAAGACCGTCAACCAGATACCAGCTATTTAGTAATACCAAGGCACTCCTCCGAAAATAGAGAATATATACCGATCGGATATGTCAGCAATGAGGTAATCTGTGGGGATGCAAATCTCTTAATACCTGAGCCATCTTTATATGTGTTTGGGATGTTACAGTCCAAGATGCATAACGTATGGACAAGGACAGTATGTGGAAAGCTAGAAAGTCGTATTAGATACTCATCTGCAGTTTACAATAATTTCCCCTGGCCAGAAGCTCCATCAGATAAACAGAAACAATCAGTAGAGGATGCCGCACAAGCTGTACTAGATGCCAGGGCTCAGTTTCCTGACAGCAGTCTTGCTGATCTGTATGATCCTAACACCATGCCGCCTGTACTCGTTAAAGCTCACCAGCAGCTGGATAAAGCGGTAGATCTCTGCTACCGGCCACAACCCTTCCCATCAGAAGCCAAGCGGATTGAGTACCTCTTTGAGCTGTATGAGAAATATACCGGTGGCTTATTCCAACCTGAGAAAAAGAGCAAGAAAAAGAAACTAGAAGTTAATGAAAATCAAGCTTAGTTTATGAATAATAACGAACAAGGAATTGTACCAGGTTTTCAGTACTTCATGACATCCTTCCTCAAAGTACTAGCAGATGGTTCTACTAAACATATCCGTGCCATAATAGAAGACGTAATCAGACTAGAAGAACTCACGCCGGAGCAATGTGCTGTAAAACTACCATCACAGAATGATACACAGGTTGCAAACAGAATAGCCTGGGTAAGAACCTATTTATACAAAGCTGGACTCATAAAACAGGTGTCTAGAGGATTCTACCATATAACCGAAGGTGGATTAGAAGCCCTGAAACAGACTGACAGGATAGATATCAAGTACCTAAAAAAACTAACCCCATATCAAGAATGGATCACTTCTTTTACAAAAGGTAAAACCGAAGATGAAGCCGTAAAAGAGTTGGAAGATACAAATACGCCACAGGAAAGACTGGAAGCAGCCTATAACACGATTATGCGTGATGTAGCAGAAGAACTTCTTCAACGTGTAAAACAATCTCCACCAGCTTTCTTTGAACGCTTAGTAGTGGATGTACTGATGGCTATGGGCTACGGTGGTTTTGACAGCACTAATGGCCAGGTAACACAGTATTCTGGTGATGGTGGCATAGACGGTATCATAAAGGAGGACAAACTGGGTCTTGACACAATCTACATTCAAGCCAAACGCTGGGAAAATACTGTACCCGTGTCAGCTGTCAGAGACTTTGCCGGGTCCTTGCTATCCAAGAAAGCCAGGAAAGGAGTATTCATCACTACATCAAGCTTTCCACAGTCTGCATATGATTTTGTCAGCAGTATAGATCCGAAGATTATCCTGATAGACGGTGAACAGCTGACCAGGATGATGATTGAGTATAACGTAGCCGTATCAAAGAGTAAGGCTTACGAGATCAAGAGGATTGATAACGACTATTTTGAAATATAGCAGAATAGTAGCAACCAACGGCTGTTTATAATAGTTGTAATATGGCTTCAAAGAATAGAAATAAGTTTAGAGAAATCATCAAACAGTCAAATCTGGTCTTAGGCATAAATGAAAAAAGTAGTGGCACAGAAGTAGTACTAAAACGCTTTAAAGATGACCAAGCGGCTCGTCCTACGTATCTCTCAGATGTGTTTTCAGCAACCCCCTTTGGATTCCTATACAAGGATGAAACTGGGATGGGAGCGACAACGCTTGAACTCAATGCAGATAGACACTCACTTATTGTAGAGCCCATTAAAATTACTGCCTCTTCAAAAGCCCATCAACACCCTGGTGCACTCTATGTTGGAGGCTATACGCGTTACCATCCCAAAAAAAGTACAACAGAGGAAGAAATTACAGAATATTTACTTGACGAAAATATCTTTCCCAAAAAGATTATTGCTGTTGCAGATAGCCTGCCCAAGGTTCTTAATGTGTTTGGTGATCCTGCATATAACATTTTCTTCTTTCTGATAGACGAAATTGACTCTTTCCAACTTGACAGCACGTTTAGAAAAAGTATGGAATATGCGTTAAGTGTATACAAGAAATTCCCAGCAGAAAGTAGAGCAATGCTCTCAGCTACAAGGATACAGTTTTCTGATCCAGTTTTAAAACGGGAGCCCATAACCTTTGTAAAATATGACACCCCTAGTGTCAGAAAAATAAATGTTCTGACATGTCCCACGGGCAATGTAAAGTCGCTAGCAGCTGAAACTCTAGGAGAGCTTCTACAGAATCATAAGAATGAAAAATTCCTAGTTGCCTTTAACTCTGTCAGCGGTTGTTATGACCTAGCTGAACACCTAACCAAGAAAGGTCTGATATTAGAGGAAGAAGTAACAATCTTATGCAGCAAAAGTAGCCAGGAGAGAGTAAATAAATACTACAGGGAGCTTGACAGTGAGCAGTTGCCCACAAATCTCACCTTCATCACTTCAGCATTCTTCACGGGGTTTGATCTGTATGACCAGTATCATTTGATTTCATTATCCAGCTCTCTTAGCAAGGTATTTAGCCTTTCAGAAAGACGACTAAAACAGATTGCGGGCAGGTGCAGAAATACGTTACTTTCCGAGACTGTCATTCATGATATTGTTACTGAAACGGAGAAATTTGAGCTTGACGAAAAAAAACTGCTTCACGAGGCTGGACTCCAGCTGGCGGCTATGGAATGTATGATGTTCCAGTATAGTAGCAGTATTCTGATTGGAGAGCATCTGAGTTCTATCAGCCAAAGCATTCTTAAGACTTTTGAAGAAAAAAATATTGGATTTATATACCTGGGAGAAGATGACCTTTATCACATTTCGTACTTGTTCATAGATGCACAGCTAGAAATTCAAAGAGTCAGAAAAAGTCTGTACAAAACCCCTGATGCATTAACAAACAGGTTAATAGAAGATGGCAATAAAGTTGTTCAACATATAATAGCAAGTAATACGACGGTTGCCACACAAAATATCTTACAGGGGGCCAGAGACAAGGAAATACAAGATCTCATGGTTATCCTAGAAGATGCTACGGACAGCCTGTTGCTAAAGTATGAGATTGAACAAGGTTATCTGTCTGGGTTTCAAAAGTCAATTTGTGAGGCATATTTAGATGTTGTAGACTACGTTGACACTGCAGTAGCCATAGAGTTAATTTCAGAGTCTCTAGTCGGCAAGAGGGACATGAGAGCCTTTAACAACTTGATGGCAAAAATATCTTTCCTGATTTTACCCAAAGGGTATCTACCAGTTGACAGAATTGATGATCATTTCCCTGTTGGCTCTGTTTTTTCAAGAGAAGAAGTTTTGTACAGAATGAACATCTTTCTTGGTGAAATGAACCTAGGCCAGGAACTTAAAAAAACCGATGATGCTATCAGAAAGCTAAAGAATTACCGTAAAATTTCTAAAATCTCGTTAGGGAATGGTATAGTCAACATAAAAATACTTAGCAAACCTACAATCCCAAATGTCGTGACGAGAAAGAAGAAGTCAATTTACAACCCTGAAGATTTGAAGTTCTTTACACGGTACTATGCCAATCAATAGATATACTTAGTTATAGTTAGTATATGGGGCTAAGTGTAAAAGCTCGGGCAATAAGCGTGCATAGTAACATCGGAGCAGTACATCTACACCATCAATCTTTGATATCAGATTAAACCCCTGAAAATACCGGCATGCCAGTGCACTATATAGCTACAGGTTGGTTATGCACATAGAGTTGATAAAGTCTAGGTTTTTTTCATGCTAAGGCAACCTACTAAATCTACCTTTGAGCCCAAACACCCCCCATGAAACCAATCATCCGTAGAATCAATGACTATATTGATCACCGGGTAGAAAGACCGATCAAAGTTCAGTACCCCAGGTCCATCACCCCTGAATTTCTGCAGAATATTAAACCAGCTGATGTAGATTCCGACCAATGGGCAGAAGGATGTTTCTGGGTCATCAATGCGGTACTAAGCCAGACTATAGAAGGCCGTTTCAAAAATAATGACTCTGATTATGTTGCCGTTTGTAGCCTCACGTTAAAAATGGTACTGGGAAATGATTATACTCTGTACGTTGATGCATTGGTAAATTCAGGAATACTAGTGTCAGATAATGAGTTCTCGGTAAAACATCATATCTGCATGGGATATAAACTACCCACACAGCTTATTCAAGAACCCTGGGCTTTTACCACCATCAAGGGCAAATTTATCGTCAAATCAGTCAAAAAACATCGTAGGAAGAAATCCCAAGAACTGAAAAAGGTCAATAAAGACCTGTACCATCTCACCAGGTGGCTTATTGAGGACACACTGATTTTGGATAAAACAGCAGCTCTTGACTTCTTGAACACTTTAAAGGGTGTTATGCAGCGAGAGCTGGAGAAGCGAACGCTCAAGCCCGGATCTAAAAACAGAGTAAAGAGTTTCTTGGACTTGCGTATTCGTATTTATAAGACGTCAATAGAACGTTGGAAGCTGACAAACGGCTTCACCGTAGATAATTCTGGGGGAAGACTCCATACCCCGCTGACTAGCATCCCCAGTATCTTCAGGAACTTTATTACAACACGTGACGGTGAAGAGCTTATTAGCCTTGACATAAAAAACAGTCAACCTTTTCACATGGTGTTTTTGTTCCAAAAAAGGTTTTGGAGGAAGAGTAAAAAGGCCGCAACCATGTATGGGACTGACCAGGAGCTCTATAATCAGTTGTTACATGATGAAGGATACATTATGTTTCAGAAACAGCTTCTACGTGTTGATAATCAAGCCATTGGAATCTTCAGTTTTAAAAACCTGGTGCTCACAGGTAAACTTTATGAGTTTATTTGCTCCCGGCTTGGAGGAATCTACAAGAGTAGAAAGAAGGTTAACCCTTTTGGCACTAGACGTTTGGCCAAAAAACAATTCCTCCGTATGATGTACTACGACCCCAGAAAAATCAACCCTGACGTACATCAGTTTTTCTCAGAGTTTATAAAGCTGTTCCCTGCAGAGGGCTCAATAATGAGCCTTCTGAAAAAAAGAAGCTACAGAGACTTTTCAATCTTTCTCCAGAAGTTAGAAGCCAAGATGATACTGCACCAAGTTTGTAGAGTAATTTTTAAAGAGAACCCAGATATACCCCTCTACACAATTCATGATAGCATTATTACCACCAAACAATATTCTAATCTGGTCATGGACAAGATAAAAACGACGTACGTTGAAGCAATAGGAATGGCACCTCAGATTGAAAAAAATACTTGGTCAGAAGTGAACGCTCAAGAGTCTGTTGTAAAATATGTTAATGGTAAACTAGATGAATCAAATATTGATACACCGGGGCTGCAGCTAAATACCCCTTTAGAACATGCATCATTTGATCAGGATTTTTATCAAAGTCATGTCCCAGACTTTCTAAAATACGAGACTCTCGTCCCAGGGGTACTCACAACCAAGCGTTAGTATGTCTATGAGGGTTGTCCACACAATTATCCCCCGGTCTTAATCAGATTCGGCTTATACCCCCCATACCTTCCCAACCGAGTTTCTGAATCCTTTAGGAGAGGAAACTATTTTTTATGAAACTACAACAAGCAAAAAGATCATCATCTCCATTGAAGCTACTGATCTCGGGACCATCAGGGTCTGGCAAAACCTTTTCAGCTCTACAACTGGCCAAGGGTCTAGGAGGTCTATGGGAGCGGACCTGCATCATTGACACAGAAAACGGGTCGGCTGATCTCTACTCACACCTCGGGGTGTTTAATGTCATCCACCTAAATGCTCCCTTCCACCCTAACCGATACATAGAGGCTATAAACCTTGCTGTAGAGGCAGGGATGAAATGCATCATCATTGACAGTATCTCCCCTATTTGGTCCGGTAAAGGGGGATGTCTAGAGCTCCATGAAAAAGCGACAAACAGCATGAAGGTCCCCAACAGTTTTGCAGCATGGGCTTCTGTTACACCCTTGTACCAGAGCTTCATAGACGCTGTGGTATCTTGCCCTGTTCACCTCATCGCTACAGCACGATCCAAGACCGACTATGTTCTGGCAGAGAGAAATGGGAAGCAGGTTCCACAGAAGGTTGGCATGGCTCCCATACTCAAAGACGGGACGGAATACGACTTCAGTATTCACCTGGAGTTGGACCAGCAGCACCAAGCCCACTGTAGCAAGGACCGCACAGGTTTGTTCATGGACAAGAGCCCCTTTGTTATTTCGGCTGAAACCGGTATCAGGATCCTAAGGTGGTGTAACAGTTCAGGCGAAGAGAGTTTAGAGGGTAAAATCTGCCAGTGCAGCTCTATGCCGGAGTTGATAAAACTGTATGATGAACTGTCACACCCTCAACAAGACAACGCAAAGATGCTGTTCAGAAAGAGGAAGGCAGAACTGCTCACTGGCAAGAAAGTCAGTGATGATGTCAAACAGATACCCATTCATCAGAACGGTCACGCTGTAATCCTTTAGGAAGTTGATAAACTATTTTTTAACCAGGGCCCCATCATAATCGGTGGGGCTTTTTACATTATTCATTATGACACACGAATTGACAGAATTAAAGGTCAGCTACAAACCAAAGAGGGTTACAGGCCCCAAGGTAACCTCCGCACAATCTGCCTATGAAGTATTAAATAGTATCTACGACCAGGATCTCATTGATCTGAGGGAAGAGTTCATCTGCCTCTATCTCAACAGAGCCAATCAGGTCAAGGGCTGGTACCAGATCAGCACGGGCGGTTTTACTGGTACCGTTGCAGACCCCAAGATGATCCTGGGCATTGCACTTAAGACAGCATCCTGCTGCATGATCTTGTCCCACAACCATCCGTCAGGAAACCTGAAGCCATCAGATGCAGACATCAACCTAACAGAGAAGATCAAGAAGGCTGCAGTGTACATGGACATCCAGGTGCTTGACCATATCATCATCACTTCTAACGGGTATTTATCTTTTGCTGATCAGGGTTTGATATAGCAATGAGGAAAACACAGCAGTAAAACAGATTAAAACATTTAATGAGGCCCTTTGGCTCTTGTATAGAGCTTAAGGGCCTTTTAAATTCACCACACTTTATGAATGATAAACTAGAGTTTCAAAAACAACTGGGGCAGAGTGTGACAAGGCGCCGAAATGGTAAATCTTTGACTGTTGATAAACAGGGATTGATTATTTTGGGGCATCTCCTGTATAGCAATCCTATTGGGATAATTTGATGTTAAAAAAACATCAAATACGCTCCGAGGTTTTGCATGTCCATCTGAGTAAATCTTATCTGCTGACCATTGGGTAAAATTAGGTAGCTACCATTGATCTGAAAAGTCACACCCCCTTTAAGGTAAACCTTGCCGCCGGAAACCGTTATAAGAGGATTATTCAGAGGGTCAACAATCTTGTTTCCAGATATTGATCCCAGTAGTGATCCTGTCATATTAGTGAAAGCACCTTGGTTAAATAAACCCACTGCATTCAATCCACGGAATACAGTTCCATTGGACACATATCCAATCATGTTTTGACCACTGTAAAAATAACCAGTAGAAGTCCTGGATTGTGCTTGCGCCTGCTCCCTGCGAACTAATCTTCCACTGTTATCAAATGTGTAATATCTTTTTATATAATCCTGGATAATTTTGGAAGCATTTGCCGTGTATTGATCAGTAGTGCCCCCTCTTTGGGTAAAGTCTAAGAATGCTTCACCACTTAATTTATTCCATTGTTCAGTAGAAATATCTTGTGAGAAAGAAGTGAATGATAACAACATTAAAAGAAATAAAAAAAGTGTTCTCATAAATAGGTGTTTTGTAATTGAACCATAAATCTAAACAAATTATAATAATTTTTATACCAATCCAACAAACTGTTTTGTTTAGTTTTAGATTGATATAAACCAATCTTGGATTTCTAAGAGCATATAAGAAAAGTTCAAAAAATCAATTTAGTGTAGAAATTGAGAAGTCTAAAAACTTGAAAAATCACGCTTGATCAAGGTTTTATGTAAAGAAAGCTTGTTCTCTAGGCATCAATGTTATGCTTAGAGAACATTTTAATTATGTAAAAAAATATTAATTAATACATATTCTCTAATTTTTATAAATTGCAATACGAGCATTTTTTGATAAAACACCTAACAATTTATTTATGTACAAGATCACCATTGCTACCCTTTTATGCTTATTCACTACATTTTTTGCTCATTCTCAAGACTATTCTTATGTAAAACTGCCTACTAGTTTACATAATACAGATACATATGAAAAAAATCAAACAGTTTATGTTTGTACTGGGGCATATGCTTATGCCTATCATAGTAATTCCAACTGTGCTGGATTATCTAACTGTAAAAGTGAAATAAAATATACAGATGAAAATTATGCAGCATATAATATGAAAAGATCACCGTGCTGTAGGTGTTGGTCAAATACAAAATATAACTGTAAAGATGATGCCGCAACATATGGTGGAGGTGGTGGAGGAAATGATGGAGCAGCAGCAGCTATAGTAGCGGGCGTAATAATTGTAGCTTCTGCTGCTGTATTGTCTAATGATATTTATGCTTATCCTACACTTTCATTAAAAAATGGTATATACAACTCATCGGACCTGCAACTAGGATGGGCTTTCGGTTTTCGTAAGACATTCAAAAAGTCAGCTCTAGAATATGGTGTATCATTTATTAGAGCAAATAGTTTTGAATTAAGTACTTCTGGTTTTCATTTTAACTATGTTCATCAGATATTTAAACCTAAAAAGGATGCAATTTCGTTTTATGTTGGGCCTGCTCTAAATTTTGTTGATGAAACAGGTTATGGAGGTGTTTTTGGAGCCTCTTACAAACTTGTTGATAGACTAAAACTTGACATGAGATATGAACTAACCACTCAAACTAATAATCTAAAACTGGGTCTTATATTTAATTACCAAAAACGATACTTGTGGCAACGTTAATCTGTAACAATAGATGCAAGGCATCACAATCCAAAAGATTAAATAATATAAAAAAAGAAAACTGTAAATTCATATACGAGCAAGGAGTATGGTGGCATGGTGTTACCAAGATCTTTTATAGGAGGTTACCAAAATGAGACAAGAACTGTAAGTTCCTGATTCTCATTTATTTGTTGGTTAGATACTGTTAATCAGAGGGTCACTGGTTCAAGTCCAGTCTGAGGAGCCACACTGGACAAGTCCCGCATATTGCGGGACTTTTTCTTTGTCCGTCAGTGAGTTAGGCTAGTTGCATCTTAGTCTTACCATC